>Ga0209541_10001239_pt1 | contig 51336 bp, 71 predicted proteins | sample RifCSPlowO2_01_FD_184027 | JGI IMG/M metagenome (GOLD analysis project Ga0209541, IMG submission 184027) | Groundwater microbial communities from Rifle, Colorado - Rifle CSP2_plank lowO2_0.1 (SPAdes) (version 2) | ecosystem: Environmental > Aquatic > Deep subsurface > Groundwater | place... | reverse complement strand
TAACTAATGATGTCAGAAAAGAAGAACTAGAAAATTTTAATGAAATTGAATATTGGGTTAATACTGCTTGTTCTAGAATTGAATTAGATGGAATGATAAGCATTGATGACATAGAGAGCAATAAGAAAGCTTAATTATTACATTCAATTCCAGGTGGAGAAGATTCTTGATAGGTACAATTTGGATTATTGCATACTGCAGAACATATGGTTGGAGTATCACCTGTCAAACAATAATAATTATCTTTAATAATATAGCATTGATAATTCTCTGGGCAGGGTGAATTATCCGGACCACAATTAATCAGGTCAGGGCATTTCTCAAATTCACAATTAATACCTGATCTTCCAACACCACTCCCATCAGGACATATTTTAGCTTCTGCAGTACACCCCGCAATTATATTATTTTGGCAAGAAGAAACTAGAAACAAAGATAATAAAACAATAGTGAGAATCAGATATTTCATCATTCTCCCAATATATGGTTCTTTTTAAAGATTATTGTTGCTAAGATTTAAATATCAGTAATTTTAAAGAAATTCAATGGAAAAAAGCAAGCATGAAAAGATTATGGATATTGCATCTAAAAGGGGTTTCTTCTATCCTTCAGCAGAAATATATGGTTCTAAATCAGGATTCTGGACATATGGAAGTTTGGGAACTAAAATAAAACATAAATGGGAAAACTTATGGAGAAAATATTTTCTCTCATTAGATTCAAATTTTTATGAAATAGATGATGTTAATATTTTACCCAAAAAAGTTTTTGAAAGTAGTGGACATTTAAAAAATTTTAATGACCCTCTAACAGAGTGTGAAAAATGTCATTTTAGATTTAAAGCAGATCAACTTATTGAAAAAGAGCTGAAAATTAGCGCTGCTAGCCTTAATGAAAATGATTTAACAAAAATGATAAGAGAAAATAAATTGAAATGTTCAAATTGTAAGGGGAATCTAAGTGATGTAAGATTTTTTAATATGATGTTTGATGTTAAAGTTGGAGCTGTGGGTGAAGATTTAATGTATCTAAGACCTGAAAGTGCTCAAAGTCCTTATCTTTCTTTTAAAAGAGAATTTGAAGCTTCTAGAAGAAAATTACCATTGGGATTGGCGGTTATTGGAAAAGCTTTTAGAAATGAGATAAGCCCAAGACAAGGTTTTTTTAGATTAAGAGAATTTACTCAAGCAGAACTACAAATATTTTTTGATCCTGATAAATTAAATAAGCATGAATATTTTAATTCTATTAAAGGATATAAATTAATTTTACATATTAAGAATAAAACTTCTAAAATAAGTTGTGATGATGTTGTTCAGAAATTAAAACTACCTAAGTTTTATGTTTATTATCTATCTAAAGTTCAAAGGTTTTATTTAGAAATTTTAAAGATTAATGAAAATTTATTCAGATTTAGAGAACTAGGTGAAAAAGAAAGGGCATTTTATAATAAAATTCATTTTGACATGGAATTAGATTTGGAATCTCTAGGAGGATTCAAAGAAGTTGGAGGTGTGCATTTCCGCGGTTCTTACGACCTTTCTAAACATCAAGAAGGATCTGGAAGTAAGTTGGAAGTAACTATAGAAGAAAATGGTAAATCAAAAAAAGTACTTCCGAATGTTCTTGAACTTTCTTTTGGTGTTGACAGAAATATTTGGGCCCTACTAGACATTTTCTACAAAGAAGAAAAAGAAAGGACTTTGTTTAATTTTCCAAAAATTATCACTCCACTAGATGCTGCAATTTTTCCATTAGTAAATAAAGATGGATTACTAGAATTATCAGAACAGTTATTTATTAACCTTAGAAATGAAGGATTTAATTTATTTTTTGATAGCAATTCTTCCATAGGAAGAAGATATAGAAGAATTGATGAGATTGGATGTCTAATTGGAGTAACCTTAGATTATCAAACCAAAGTTGATTCTACAGTGACTATAAGAGATGGATTATCTATGAAACAGATTAGAGTTAAAATGTCAGATCTAAAGAATGTATTAAATAAATTATTAAAAGATGAAAAAATAGAGAAAATTGGGAAAATAATTTGATTTGCTAAAAGTTTATATATTACTTATTTTGCTTTGTTTGTATGACCTACGATATAAATGGTTTAGCTTTTTTGCCAATTAGGTCTAATGATGATTTTTCTAGAAGATTAGTTGGTCATTTTGGAATAGGAGATGCAGATAAATTAGTTCTTAATAGAAAATATAGTAATGGCGAATATTGCCCAAATGTGACAAATATTCTAGATTCTAATAAGGAGCCTAGGCTTGAAGGAAGAATTGCTTGCATAACTTACAGTTACACCCAAAGCGGCATTAGCAATACTGAAGCATTTGCTAGAATTTTACTCTTATCTGATGCAGCATATAGAAATGGCGCAGAAGATGTAATTCTGGTTATGGCAGAACATTTGTTTGATAGGCAAGATCTTGATCCTTCATTAAGGTATAAATCTGAATTTAGAAATTTGCCTGAAAACATACAAAGAAAGGCTATTGCAATGGATGGTCAGCCTTATTCGCTAGAGACATTGGTTAGCCATTTTAAGCATGCGGGTATTTCAAGGGTATTAACGTTGGATAGACATTCTGTAGACTGTGACAGAATTTATGAAAGAATATATGGAAGAGATTCCAGAGAAGTTCTGTTTAATTTAGAATCAGTTCCGGTGTTCGCCCATTATGTTAGGGGATTGCCGATAGATTTAGGGGAAAGAGGGAAAAAATTAGTTCTGGTTGCACCTGATGAAAACGCTTGGGCAACTGTAGAAGTTTTTAGAGATCTAAATGGTTTAAATGATTCTTCAGTAGTTTACTGTAAAAAAAGCAGAGAAGTTCCAAATGATCCGGGAAGGATAACTACTCAAGTAGATCACACAACGCCTAATTACAGTGGTGTGGGAGATAAAATAGTTATTGTCATGGATGACAAAGCGGATACATTTGGCACCCTTAGAAATACGTTAGATCAAAGCTTGATAATTGATGGGAAGCCAAAGCAATTACATGCCTTAGTTACTCATATGTTATTAACTACACCAGTGGCCTATGAAAATATACACACTTATAGAATTAACTTGCATGGTTCTAATAGTCATCCTAATATGGCATTTAAGAAAGATGAACCTGGAGTAGAAAATATAACTGTAATTGATTTTACGCCGTATTTTGTGTGGGCATTAATTAATCACGTAGTTCCAAGAATTCCATTAGATAAGGACCAAGTGCAAGATTTAGGTAAAATTGGAGAACTATATTCTGTAATTAAAAAAGGAAAATCTGTAAATTTTGTATCTTAACTGGGTTGTTAACTGTTAGTGGTATCAATAAATTAATAAAAAGATTTAATTCTAACACAGGTAGTTTAGGGGGTTGTAAGAATGGAATTGGATATTCAATTAATAGAAAGAGCTACAAGTGAAGTGCTATTGTCTCTACCATTATCTAGAGAATTTAATTGGACTATGATGGGTATTGACACTATTACTTTTTAATTTTATTTATTTTTTAATTCTTTAAAACCAACAGTTTTTTAAATTTAGTTTTATCATTAAATTTTGTGGGCCGGTAGATCAGTCCGGAAAATATTTGGACAATAGATCGCGCGCTCGGCAAACTTAAAAATCCTAATTGCGCGAGGCCGTGGGTTCGAATCCCGCCCGGTCCATCTAATTATAATGTACTAATTTAAATTAAAAAAATTAGATTTATCCTTCGTTAATATCTGATGTACATAAATATCTTGCTTTATAGACTTCTAATTCTGCTAGAGAAAAGATATTCGAATCCGGATGGTATAAGCTATTTACATTGACTTTAATCCATTTAGCAGATATAGGAATAACCATTATTTCTTCCTTTGATTGGTATTTATTATTTAGGCTCTTTTTTGCAACTTCAGTCCAATAGCCATCAACTCCATTTGTGGAATCTACTGAAACTGCAATAGAAATCTCATTTACATTTCTTTTGTCATCTTTTCCGAATCCATTTTGCATCAATCTTAATCTATTTATTACATAAATATCATCTAATTCTATGGCTGCATATTGTGGCATTTTTATTGGAATTATTGATTGCGTGCTACAAGACCATTGTTTGCTGACTTCAGTAAATCCGGCATCAGTTAGTTGTTTTCCGCTTGCAGTGACCTGATCATTAATTTGGAGGGTACATGATTCTACAGCTTTAATTGATTTAAATGCAATATTTTCAGAGTCAAAATCTCTTGCTGTATAACCACAATATTTCTTCATGGACTCTATGTATTCAAAATATGGTTTTTCATATTTTGTGCAAACATCATTTATACATGTTTCTTTTGGATCTATAGTGGTTAAACATTTAGCATCTATGCAATTACCACAATTTTCACCTGCTTCAATTTGACCATTTCCACAAATCCCTTTTGTTTGAACATCTACAGGTTTTGGTTTAACTTTAGTTTCACACTTGTAGGATTTAGAACAGATCTGGTTAGAGGCACAGTCAAAAGTGGATAAGCAATCTACCCCACATTTGCTTTTAATTATTCCTTCATTTGAACTATCTTTACAACCATCTTCTTTTGTAAGGCAAGAGATATAATTAAATCCTTCGCATGAATCTTCAGAACATTCATCAGAACATTGAGGTGGTAAACTTGTTTGCGGTTGTTGACATCCGGCTATAAATAAAATTAATGATATAGGTAGTATCAGGAGTAATATTTTTTTCATTTAGCACACCTCATATAGAAATAATCTTATTATTACTGCCATTTATAAAACTTTCTAATGTAAATTTTAATTATTTAAGATAAAAAAAATATATAAAACAAAAAGGTTTAAATAGCGAAATAAGTTATTTCTTAATTAAGAGGTGATTTAATGGTTAAGGCTAAATCGAGTAAAAAAGCAAGCAAATCTAAACCAATTGGTGCAACTATTGTTGCGATATACTTCTTAATTGTTGGAATTTTTGCTTTAGTAGCTTCAATTATGTTTTTAACAGTAGGTCCAACAGTGATGGGAATGTTATTTCAAGGGCCTTTATTTAGCTTAATGAGTGCGGCTATTGGAATAGTTGCATTAATTGCTGCGATCATTTATTTAATTGTAGGGTATGGTATTTGGAAACTTAAGAAGTGGGCACAAATAGTTGCTACTGTACTTTCTGTTTTAGGGTTATTTGGTGGACCATTAAGTCTTGTCTTAAGTATTGTAGTAATTTTATTGTTATGGGTACATAAAGATACTAAAAAAGCTTTTTCTTAATTTTTTATTTAAATGGATAATTTCCAGTAAAACAGGCATTACAACTTTTTTCTTTTGGTAAGCCAATTGCATTCAGCATACCTTCTATACTCAAGTAAGATAGAGAATTTGCCCCTATATATTTTCTAATTTCATCAGTAGACATTTTATGAGCTATAAGTTCAGGATAACTTTTCATATCAATCCCATATATACAAGGATGTTCTATCCTAGATGAAGGAATTCGTACATGAACTTCTGAAGCACCATTTTTTCTTAAAAGTTCTACCAAATATTTTGAAGCATTTCCCCTAACTATGCTATCATCAATTAAAATCACTTTTTTTCCTTCTATATACTGTTTAATAACTTCGTATTTTGATTCAAGTAAAGCAGCTCTTTTTTCAGGTTTGGCCATGAAACCTCTAGGATTACTTTGATAATGACGTCTGACTATTCCTGGTTTTAAAGGTAAATTAGCCTGGGAGGAATAACCTACTGCAGCAACATGAGACGAATCTGGTGCATAAACAACAATAGAATCTTTAATTATTGAATTATCTTTAGAATCTTCTATTGCCAATTGCCTTCCTAGGCGATCTCTTACACTTGGGATATCTAGACCTGAAAACTCGCCAACAGGAAAATGAAAGTAAATTAATTCAAAAATACAAGGAGAGCCTCTTTTTTGCTCAATTTTATGTATTTTTTTTATTTGGCCTTCCTCAACAAATATAATTTCTCCTCCTTCAAGTTCTCTGATTTCTTGTCCATTTTTCGAAGGAAGAGAATTTTCTGACAAGGCGTAAATACCTTGATGATTTTTTACTAATGATAAGGGTCGAATACCATATGGATCTTTTGCAAAAATTAATAATGGATTTTTATCTTCTTCCTGAATTGCCATACAAAGACTCCAAGAAGGATTCAAATTACTTAATCCATTTATAATTTTATCTTCTAGATTTTCTCCAGGGGCTCTGGCAATGGAGTAGGGTATTATATGGGTGTCTGAAAAGTGATTTGGGATTTCTTTTTCCAAATTCCATTTTATTATTAGATCATTTGAACCTACTATTTCGCCATTATGTGCGATTACATATTTTACATTATCAATTGTTTTAATAATGGGTTGAATGTTTTCAGGAATTAATGTTCCTTGTGTTGGATACCTAACTTGCCCTACTGTTAATATTAATGATTTACGCTCATTATCTATTTTTAGAACTTCATTTACTAAACCGTGGCCTTTGATTATATTATCTTCTGCAGGATGGATAAATAAACCGGTACCTTCTTGTCCTCTATGGTTCAGTCTTGTAAGTAGCGCCCTAGAAACTAGGTATGCATCTTTACCGGAAACAGCACAAATTCCACACATTGAAATCACTATTTTTTAAAAATAGCCCCGCCAGGATTTTCGTGTACTTTTGATTAAACTTTTCTCCAAAGTTTCTTTCGAACCTGGGTCAACGGATCCAAAGTCCGCTATCCTTGGCCGCTAGACTACGGGGCTATATTCTTAGAATGATTTGTGAGATTATTTAAATTTAATGTTTAAAATCAATTAAGAATTCCTTAGCAAATAGGAAAGTTTCCGAATATTCCTTAATTTTCCTAATCCTCTCAATTGATTAGCCCCAGTTGTGTAAAACGGAGTTTCGCATAAAAAATAAAGGCTTTGATTCAGCCATTCTTTCTTACATTCTTCAGTATAATCAAAAATTCCATGGACACACAGTTCTTTGAAAAGTAATTTGTTTTTTTCAAAGAAATCTGCCCTACCAATATTATCATGATCTGCGTCACTTAGAATCATTTCTAACATATTTCTTGGTTTTTCTTTAGCTCCTGCAGAGATTATTGTTTTTTGAACTACTGCGATCTCTCCTTTAGTAAAATTACAAGCAGGTAAGATATCTCCTGCAATTACTGATCCTTCTAGCTCATTGTTTTTATATTTTATCGTATATCCAGTATCATGAAGATATGCACTGACAACTACTAATTCTCTCTGTTCCGATGGTAAATCAACCAAAGAAGCATAGTTGTGTGCCATGGCAACTACCCCTATAAAAGGATTTAATGTGTGGTCAGTTACATGGTAAAATAAATTATTTGGCAGCCCGGTAAGTATTTCCCGTGTTTTTGCATCCACTAACTGCAATCTTGGTGTAAATGGTTTAAATTCTATTTCCATAATATTTTATAAAAAAGATGGGATTGTTTTTATCAAATTTCAAACTTGTCTTTTTCCATCACAATATCTTTTTTCTACATTTATAAATCTTTTGTTTTGTTACTACTATATAAAAGTTACTTTCTAAGAAAACTTCTATAAGAACCTTTTTAAATGGTTGAAATAGGGAAATAAATTATGGCAGATTATGTTGTTGACACTAGTGTAATTATTGAGAAAATAGTCTCAAAATTAGTAAAAAAGAAAGAAATAGAAGGCACAATTATAGTTCCAAATGCAGTTGTAGCAGAATTAGAAGCGCAAGCAAATCGGGGCTTAGAAATAGGATTAATTGGATTAGAGGAATTAGAAGAACTTCAAAATTTGCATAAAGGAAATGTAATTGAGATTAAATTTGTAGGAGCTAGACCTACACCTAGTCAAATTGCTTATGCTAAATCAGGAGAAATTGATGCTTTAATTAGGGAAATTGCATATAATGAAAATGCAACTTTAATTACTGCAGATAGAGTTCAAAGACAATCTGCAAAAGTATTTGGAATTAATGTAAAATTTATAGAGACAAGAGCATTAAAAACCAAATTAGAAATTGAGAAATTATTTGATGAAACTACAATGAGTGTTCATTTAAAAGAAGATTCTTTTGCTTATGCTAAAAAAGGAAGCCCTGGGAATTGGAAGCTAGAAAAAATAAGTGAAAAAGAATTTTCAAATCAACAGATTCAGGATATGGCAAAAGAAATTGTTGAGGCTACAAAACTTGATCCTAAATCATTTATAGAAATACAAAGACCTGGGTCAACTATTGTACAATATAAAAACTTTAGAATCGTTATTGTAAAACCCCCATTAAGTGATGGATGGGAAATTACTGCTGTTAAGCCAATTAAGAGATTGAGTTTGGAAGAATATGATATTCCTGATACAATAATGGATAGAATAAAAAATAAAGCTAGAGGAATCATAATTGCTGGAGAGACTGGAAGTGGAAAAAGTACATTTGGAAGAGCTTTGGCAGAATTTTTTCTAAAACAGGGAAAAATAACCAAAACTATTGAAAGTCCTAGGGATTTAGATTTACCCAATGAAATAACTCAATATGGAAAGAATTTTGCTAGTAGTGAAGAAATTCATGATATAATATTACTTTCTAGGCCTGACAATATATTATTTGATGAAATGAGAGATACTCCTGATTTTAGACTTTATACTGATTTAAGATTAGCTGGAAGTAATTTAGTAGGGGTATTACATGCAGCAACCCCAATAGATTCTGTACAAAGGTTTATTGGTAGATTAGATGTTGGAATGATCCCAAGCGTCTTAGACACTATAATTTTTATTGAAAGTGGTAAAATAGGAAAATTACTTACATTGAGAATGATTGTTAAGGTACCAACTGGAATGACAGAGGCAGATCTAGCAAGGCCAGTTGTTGAGATTATTGATTTTGAGGCATCCAAAGTTCTTTATGAAATATATAGTTATGGTGAGGAAACTGTTGTAATCCCAGTTCATGAAGAAAAGAAAAGTGCAACAAAAATGCTAGCTGAGAAGCAATTAAAACAGCAAATATTAAAGTACTGTGATGAAGCTGAAGTGCAGTTATTAAATGATAATAAAGTAGCCTTATATGTTCCTGAGAGAGATATCCCAAGGATTATTGGAAAGCAAGGGGTCATGATTGAAAAAATTGAAAAGGAATTAGGAATTTCTATTGATGTTCGAGAATTAAAAGATTTTACTCAAAAAAAGAAAGATATTAGTTATGAGATTAATGAAACTGGAAATTCGTTGATATTTACATTCTCTAAAAATTTTATTAATAATTTTGTTTCTATTTACATAGGAAACGAATTATTGTTCTCTGCTACAGTTGGAAGAAAAGCAGAGATCAAAGTGAATAAAAAAAGCGAAGTTGGAAGAAAATTAGTTTATGCAATAAACAAGAATCAAAATATATTTGTCAAAATGTAATTTACTTGTTCCTTCTTTATTATACAAGAAATAAACTTAAATAATATTAGTATTTACATATGAACATGAATGAACTGTTAATTTTCATCAGAAATAAGAAAATAAAGATCTTATACAAATATTTTTTGAGACAAATATACTTCATGAAAGATCCTGAGAAGGTTCATGATAATATAATAAACTTTGGAAATTCCTTGGGGAGTAATAGAATTTTAAGGAGATTAGTGAGGCTGGCATTTAACTATGAGAATAATATGCTCCACCAAAAAATCTTGGGAATTAATTTTAAGAATCCTGTTGGACTAGCTGCAGGTTTTGATAAGAATGGGTATCTAACTAAAATAATTCCTACTGTTGGTTTTGGCTTTATGGAAATTGGAAGTATAACTGGAGAAAAATGTGAAGGTAATAAAAAACCAAGATTATGGAGATTAAAAAAATCAAAGGCTTTAGTGGTTAATTATGGTTTAGTTAATAATGGTTGTGATGAAATTCATTCAAGATTGAGTAAAGAAAAATTTGAAATACCAATAGGGATAAATATTGCAAAAACAAATTCTATGCACTGTATTAGTACTGAAGATGGAATTAAGGATTACATGAAGTCATTAAAAAAATTTCAAAATGTAGGCAATTATTTTACAATAAATATAAGTTGTCCCAATGCTTTTGGAGGCCAACCTTTTAATGAAAAGAGTAAGTTAGATTTGTTACTAAATGAAATTGATAAAATAGAAACTAAGAAGCCAATTTTCTTAAAAATTTCTGGTGATTTAAGTTTTAAAGAAATTGATGATATAGTTAGTGTTTCTAATAAACATAAAGTTAATGGGTTTATTCTTATAAACTTGACTAAAAAAAGAGATAATAAAAAAATATTAGATAAAGACATTCCTGAAAAAGGGGGCATAAGTGGAAAAGTTGAAGAGGATTTAAGTAATAAAATTATAGAATATGTTTATAAAAAGACTAAAGGTAGATATGTAATTATTGGTGTTGGTGGGATATTTTCTGCTGAAGATGCTTATATAAAAATAAAACTAGGTGCTTCTTTAGTTCAATTAATTACTGGAATGGTCTATGAAGGACCTCAGTTAATAAGTGAAATAAATTATGGCTTAGTGAAATTATTAAAAAAAGACGGTTTTAAGAATATTAGCGAGGCTGTAGGTGTTGATTCCAAAATTATTTCTAAATCAAGCAAATAGATTCTTCAGAATATGCTTTGTATAAAAACTGACTTTTGTGTAAAAAATCATACAAAAGATTTTAAACAATAAGTGTCTTACAAACTGTATGGATGATGCTTATTTTATGCGAGAAGCAATAAAGGATGCCAAAGCTAACGATCACAGATTTGGAGCAATCATTGTAAAAGATGGAACAATTATAGCGAAGTCTGGAAAAAGACCAAAAAGCGATGCAAGATTCCATGCTGAAACACAAGCTATTCTAAATGCAGGTAAGAACCTTGTTGGGTGTACACTATATTCCACTTGTGAACCATGTCCTATGTGCTTTTATATGGCTTGGGTAACCGAAATATCTCGCTTAGTATATGGAGCAACAATTAGTGATTCTATTGCCGTCGGACTACCAGAAATTAAAATTAGTGTAAAAGAACTTAATAAAAGAGGAGCTAACAAAATGGAAATTGAGGGAAATTTTCTAAGGGATGAATGCATAAATTTACTTAAAGAATTTCACAAAAAATGATTTATGCCTTTTGGGCTGTTTCTGTGTATAAATTAGCCCTATTTTATCACTATTTACACAAAGCCTTCAGAATAGAAAGCTTTTTAACTAGAAAAGAGAAAAATTGCAGGCCATGAACAATATTCAGAAATCAATCGGCCTTGCTGCTGCAAAAATTGCAGAGGATATTGATGCAGATTGTATTGTTTCTGTTGAAAGAGTAATAAGTGAAAAATATAATATTGATGATCCTGAGATAGAAGTAAAGGTTTCTTTTTTTAGAAAATTTAAGAAAGCTGTTTTTAGAAAAACTGAATATACAAAAAAATTAAGGGATTTGGATCAAGAGACTGTAGCTTTGCTCAAAGAATTCTTAATGGAAGGAGTAAATAAAGATTATATTAAAAAAGGCGATAGAGTTGTTTGTGTTCTAGATGAAGCTATTGGGAGTATTTTAAATGGGCTTCTTATAATTGATGTTGATAAATTATTCTTTGACATGAGTACACATAAAATAACTCAAAATGTAACTCCTGGTGTTATAGAATCTGTTTTAAGTATTTCAAAAGAGTTATGTCAAGAAGGTAGAGAAGGAAAAAAAATTGGCACTACTTTTATTATTGGTAGAAGAGATGATGTTGTCAAACATACAAGACAATTAATAATTAATCCTTTTACTGGATATGCAGATGATGAAAGAAGTATTATGGACCCTGGTTTAAGAGAGACTATTAAAGAATTCTCACAACTGGATGGAGCTTTTGTTATTGATAATGATGGTACTATTATCACAGCTGGAGCTTATATTACAGCTAATACTGATAATATTGAAATTCCTAATGGTTTTGGAACAAGGCATAGGAGTGCTGCAGCAATTACAAAAGAGACTGATGCTATTGCAGTTGTAATCTCTGAAAGTAATAGTATTAGAGTTTTGAAAGACGGAAAGATTATAATGAGGATTTAATAAATTTAGATTTAAAGTAAGGCAAAGCGGTCTGCTTATTTAATCGTTAAGAGTTAGAATCACTACCGGTTCTACCCAGATAATCTGTTCATTTTTTATCAGGGATTCGGCAAAATCTCTCTCTTCACCAATGGGTACAATAACTCTGGCACCTTTTAATTTATCATCATAAAATTCAATTGTTAAGCCATAATTTTGAATAATGGTATTTGCCTGGTTTTCCGTTATATATTGGGCAAAGGATACAAATATTAGTCCTTCTTGATATGATAATGGACTGTCAAAAGCTTCTAACATTCTATCTAAATCCCTTTGATCGGTCTGGGTACATCCATTAACTAGAATTATGGCTACAATAATTATTGAAAATTCTAAGAAATTTCCTTTCATTTTATTCATTGTTTCAAGAATTCTATAAACTTTATATTATTATCGTTTTTGTATGAACAATATTGATTTTCTTTATAAGATAAAATCTAAACTTTTTTAAGTATAACTATCAAGCTAATTCTATGAGCCTGTAGCGCAGCTTGGATAGCGCGGCAGCCTCCTAATTTTGGAAGACAGCTGTAGGTCGTGGGTTCGAATCCCACCAGGCTCGCTATTGTAAAAATGAGTTGCAACAAATAATAATAAAATCTCCTTATAAATATTTATAGTAAAATTTAGTAGTCTAAATAATAAATCTCAAAATTGCTGCATTCTCTAATTTTTGGATCGCCATCAAATCTTCTAATTTCTTATTGTCAATTATTGCTCGAAAAATTCTTGATGGACCAGCATGAGTCATAACTAAAATAGTTTCATAATTATTTAAATCCTTTAAATAAGTATAAAATTTGTTTATCCTATCCCAAACATCCCTTAGGCTTTCTCCTTGACATGGTCTACCTTCATATAAACCCCCTGGTAATTTATATAATTCTTCTGAAGTTAAAACCTTCCCTTCATATTCTCCGTAGGATCTTTCTCGTAATAAGGATGTAGTTACCATGGGAATACTGTGATATTTTAGGACTTCATTGGCTGTATGCAAACATCTAGAAAGATCACTTGAATAAATTATGTCTAATTTAAGGCCTTTTAGTGATTCTGATAATTTCTTAGCTTGCAATTTCCCTTGTTCGGACAACCTACCTTGGCGCCAGCCCGTTGTAATATTTTGTATATTTTCTTCAGTTTCTCCATGTCTTGTGACTATTAATTCCATATTATTGAATTGCACCACAAATTTTATATAATATAGTTTTTAATTATTAAGAAGAGGAAGCATGGATGATTGTATCTTCTGTAAAATAATAAGAAAGGAAATTCCAAGTAGAATTGTTTATGAGGACAAACTTAGTTTTGCTTTCTTGGATATTAAACCTTATAATTTAGGGCATACTTTGGTAATTCCAAAAAAGCATTATCGATGGGTTTGGGATATAAAAGAGATTGATGAATTTTATAAATCTGTACGGAATATTGCTAATGCAATAAAAAAGGGATTAGGTACTGACTATGTTGTATCATTAGTTTTTGGTGAAGCAGTCCCTCATGCTCATGTACATCTAATCCCTAGATTTAATAATGATGGTCATGGCAACGCAATTAAATTAGGTAATTTCAAGAATATTTCTGAAGATGAACAATTAGATTCACTTAAAAAAATCCAAAGCTTTTTATAACTTATTTTGAAGCTATTTCTTATATTTTGGCGCTGTAGCTCAGCCTGGTAGACCTTTTGGCCAGTTAGCAATGGTCTCATGAGCCATGGGCCGGGAGTTCAAATCTCCTCAGCGCCATATATTATAATATTCTAAATTCAGTTTATCTCTAATCCTTCTCTTATTATTTGGATAAGGGTATTTTAATTTTTCATCATAAACTTTTGAGTATTCATAAAAAGTATTTAATTTGCAGAAATGTTTGGAGTTAATAAAACCTATTTTTCGGCAAAATAAATCCAAGTTACGCGGACCATTAAATTGAAACCTATATTGATCTTGAAGGTGTCTAAATCCACCATCTAGTTTTAGCCTTTTTGCCTTGTAAATGTGTCCTTGTAAACCCGAATCTGATAAAAATTTAAAAATTCCAAGAATTAGGGGTTTGGATATTCCATTTGCTTCAATTCTGGGATAAAATTTGTTGGGATTTTTTGTCAATACTAAACTTCCATCTGTTGCAATGAATCCCCTTGTAACGTTTATCATCAGGTTATATTTATTAAAAAAATCGGGAATTGATATCATAGGACCCTTATGGCCCACAATAAACCCAAGGTCTTTTAACTTATTAAACAAAATTATATCTTCAAATCTAAGATCTAAGCTCCCAAGATTGGGCCTTTCGTGATATTTAACATCTCTGTTATTTAAGTCTTTAACTAGTGGTATAATTAAAGAATCAAAGAATTCTTTATCACCATAAATGCTTCCTGTTATACAAATCGTATGCTTAGTATGTCTTTTGTAAACTCCGTTAGATAGGCACCCATCACCTAGCATTATTCCATAAAATAATGCTAACTTTTCTTCATAATTTAAAAATTCAATTCCTTTAAAAGCCATGTATAAATTAAGTAATTTAATAATTAAAATATATGTGAGAAATAATATTAATATTGCATTTGCTAAATAAATTTAAGCAGCGTCATTAAAATAAACCTCTTATCTAGAAAACTTTAAATAATCACAGACTTGATAAATTATAATGAATGCAAGAATAAAATATGGTATTTTATTCGGAATTCTCGGTCTTATTTTAGGTATTATGGCAGCCCTATTCTTAGGTGTTATGTTATATGGTATTTTTTGGCTTTTTATTTTTGGTGATGATAAATGGCCATCTTATGCATACTCATTAATTTATGTTATAATAACTATTGTTTTTTTAGTGATTGCATGTGTGTTTGTATATCTAGGAGTTAAACGTGGTTCAAAAAAAGACTCTAATAAGAAATATAGAAAAAATTAAAAGTATTTTTAAGTTTCTAAAATAAATTTAAACTAAAAATAGTAACTTTAATTATAGGTTAATCTTAAGAAATCTTTTATTTTCATATTATTTACGTACTTCTTGTCTTTCAATTCTAAATAATATTTACTTTTTACTACTTTATTCTCTTCTATTCTGCAATTTCCCCATCCGGGGTTCTTCCAATCAATTCCCCAATTATAATTGATATAGCAAAACGCCTTAACATTATTATGGTTTTTAATCCATTTAAAATATGGATCAAACCACTCATTCCAGCAATCTTCTCCTTTTAATATACCTACCCTTGCTGCAGACGATTCACAAATAATTAAAGGTTTTTTATGTTTTTTCGATTCTTTATAGAAATCTTCAGTTACTTTGTCTTTGTTATCTTTAAAATGTCTAACTCCAAATAAATCATTACCGAACCAGTCAATATAGTTGTCGCCAGGATAGAATTTCAAAATGTCCTTAATGTTTTTGTTAAAAGCAGTACAGGCACACCAAATAAAAGCTACATTTTTGATATTATTTTTTCAAAAAGAATTAACAATATATCTAAAAGCCCTAATGTAGTCTTTAGCATTATAATTGTGAGAAGGATTATTAAATTCGTAGCCGATTCTTAAAAAAGTCGGATTCCTTAAATTTTTTATTTTTTTGCAAAGAGATGTCAATTCTTTGTCGTATTTTCTTTCAAAAATTTCCCTACATTGAGAACCTTTTTCTCTAGTCTTTAGATTTAACCCAATTTGAGGAATTAACTCTTTTGATATATTTTGCATTTCTTTTAGTTTTTTAGAAAAATTAAGACTAATTTCATTAATCCTAATATACATCATATAAAGAATTGGTTTAGATTTATATAGGGCACTAGAGTAGTTTTTAAAAGTAGTTGGACTTTGTCCTGCACCATGGATTACTTTATTTCCTATAGGCTCAAATTTTTGATTATAATCCATAAAATAAATAGTTTTTACTTACTTAAAAAATTTTGGAAAATAGAAATGCTATATCAATCCAGCTTTAATTTCTTTTAAGATATTTTTATAATAATACTTACCCCATTTCCTAATCTGGGTTTTATTTAAATGATCTAAATAATCTGCTATTTTTTGACCTGTTATAAATTCTGGAAGAACTACAAAATCTGCGCCATTCTCATACAAAACTTTAAGTTCAATTAAATCTTTTGTAGTTACAAAAATTAATCCATTTTTGTTAACTTTTCTAAATTCCCTAATGATTTCTAAATTATTTTCTAGATTATGGATTGTAGAAATTACATAATGTGGTTTTACTTTAAATAATTCCTCTATAAAATCTTGATCAGAAACATCACCAAATATGCAATCAATACCCTGTTTTTTCAAATTGGAAATCACATCAGGATTAAAGTCAACTGTCAGAAATTTCTTATTTGATTTATTCAATGATTTAATAACATTATAACCTGTTCTGTGCCCACCTAATAAAATAATATCATATTTTTTATTCTCTAAAGAAACAATTTCTTCTTTTAATTTTTTTCTCTCAAAAATAGTTAGATATCTTGAGAATAATACATATAATTTGTCATTATATAATATCAAATATGTTGAAATTGTAATGGTAATTAAACCTACTAATGTTATTAGTGTTGTTATTCTCTCGTTTAAATGATTAACCTTAAGACCAAGATTTACTAAAATGAGTGAGAACTCGCTAATTTGAACAATAGCTAAACTAATTAAGAAATTTGTTCTTTTTTTATAACCTATAAAGGCACCAATAACTAATAGTATTAACAATTTCCCAATTATGACAAATATTGATAAGATTAAAGCTGGAATTATAACTGACTTTATTGAATTTACAGCCATACCTAGACCAAGATTTACGAAAAATATTACTATGAAAAAATCTCTTAATGGTTTTATTTTATTTAGTATAGTATAATTATAAGGGATTACAGTTAAGCTAACGCCTGCTAAGAATGCACCTATTTCGACACTTAAGCCTGCAATATAAGCTAGGGAAGCCAAAAGAAAACACCAGGCAATACTTGCAATGAATAGTAATTCTGGAGAAGAATACATCAAGTTAAATATTCTTTTTAGGAAATATTTACTTGAGATTACAACAAAAATTATTAATGAAAGACCTTTGATGATGATGATTGTAGCTGATAATAAATTAAATGAACCATTTCCTAAACTTGTGACTAAAATTAAAGCTAATATTGCTACAAAATCCTGAACTAATAATACACCTACTAAAATTTTCCCATATAATGTGTCTATGCTATTTTTATCAGACAATAGTTTTACTATGATAACAGTGCTGCTAAAAGTTATTGCTAAGCCAATATACAGTGATTCAACATTACTAAATCCAAGGGCTTTAGATATAAAATAACCAAAAAAGAATGTTATTATAATTTGGAGTAAACCTATTATTAAAGATGATTTACCAGTTTTCTTCAATGTAGAGAAATTGAGACTTAAACCTATTAAGAAAAGAAGGAAAGCTATCCCTATTTCAGCAAATAAATGTATAGTTTCAGAAGGTGTTGCTATTTTCAAAAATAATGGTCCGAGAATTATTCCAGTGAATATATATGCTAATATTGGGGGTTGTTTTAATACCTTGGCAATAATAGAAAGAATTGTTGCAATTAATAGTATTATACTTATATTTAAGAGAAGACTAGAACTAAATACTGATGTCATCTCTTCTATAACCATTTTGAAAAAAGTGTTTTAGTTGTTTATAAATTTAATTCTTTTTATAGCAATAGTATTAAGAAGAATAAAAATTTATTTCTTTGCTAAAGTTATTTCTATTGTGCTAACCCTGATTAATTTTTGTTCCTTGTTTTCGAATTCTTCGCTGTCAATTTTTATATCTTTTATTGTGACCGTATTTTCAAGGAATCTCTTAGTAGACACTTCTGCTATGTCCACCGCCCTGGAGATGAATTTTCCTCTTGCTTTAATAACTACTTCTGCTGCACCTTGTGTTGTGAATTGCATTACAACACCTGTAACATAGTTCATAAATGGTTTTCCTCCAACAAAAACAATGTGATCATCTGCATTTTCTGCCATATTAGTTACCTCCATCTGTCTTTACTTTTTTTCCTTCAGCTCTTTTTGTTTTTTTAATCGTGTTAAGTACCCTGCAATTGAATTTTTTAGTTTCTTCGAAGGTATGTCCGCATAAAAAGTTGCTATCTTTTTATTAGAATCAAAATCTGATTTGACTTCGTCAGGATGCTGCTTAAATATTTCTATTGCTGTTCTCTTCACAAGTATTGTTTTAATTCTTCCCATATTGTCACTTTATCAGAATAACTTTATAAATGTTATGTTTTCTTTCTGGTCCTCTTATTTAATCCAGCTTGGAAGCTCATCCTTGATGCATAATTTAGTGGATTTTTGAATTTGTCACAGTAACTACACTTTATATTTAAGCTAGAATAGTACGCTTCATTATCGCAATTGGGCGGCATAATATCTTGGGTTTGCCTTTTATGCCAACTTAATTGAGTTTTTATATAATTATCGGGTAAGGGTTCACTATTTTTCTTATTCCAAGAATAAATTAGGGGTTCTATGTCTGTAAAAGAATAATTAGATTTCTTTAGAAAAGTAATCAATATAAAAAGAGCTCTTTTCTTTCCATCTGCTTTCATCCCACTCAGAATTTTTTTAATGCAGTCTGGAAAGTAAATATCACTGATTTTTACAGAATCTGTATATTTTTGAGTACCGCCTACTCTTGGGATTTCTGGAGCTTTCTGTTTGGTTTGCCAGTCCAAAGCTTGAATAAATAATTGTTTTGCTTCATTTTCAACAAAATCGTCTGTATTTAGGAAATTTACTGTAGCTTCTACGTTTTCTAGCTTAGCACTGGATAAATCAAAATTCTTTAATGAGTTTTTAGTAATGGGAATACTAGCTAATCCTGATTTTTCATTAATTGAATATGGGGCTCTAAACATATGCCTACTTGAAATTAAAATAGAATCAATATCAAGTAACGAATAGGGATTAAGCTTACCTTCAATTACCAGGGATTTATAATCAATCTTATATTTATTTTCGAGCTCTTTAAGTGTATATTTCTGCTGTATTTCCTTAGCCAGTGGTTCTTTTATCATACCTTTGATGAAATTTGCAATTATTCTTGAAAATTCTGGAAACATTAGATTAACATCGAGATTATTAGCCTTTTTTGGTATTGCTTTATAAGGGAGAGCTATATGAAAACCCTTATTGCCTGAGAATTTTATACTGGGGTTTTGAATATCATAATAGTTTAATGCTTCTAAGATTAATTCTGCTGTTATTCTTGACATTTCTATATCAAGACCGTCTATATCAAGAACTAGATCCCAACCTATTCTCAAATTGTCTAATTCTTTCCTAGACATTCCAGTTTTTAAGATTAAAGGATTGGACCAAAGCTCTTCAGAGACATGAAATGAAGTCACTCCTTGTCTAGCTAACTCCACTATATCTTCATCGAATTGTAATATATCTGGTCTTTTCCCAAAACCTTTATCTCCAAATTTAAAACTTACTTCCCTATTTGAAGATATATTTAAAATAGACCTCTTAATATCATTTCTTGAATAATAATTAATTATTGGGTGCATCTTTTACTCTAGAAGACTTTGGATATTTTCTATATGATTATATATCTTTATTAATTCTTGCTTTAAGGCATCTTCTGCTTCTTTAAGTTCATCTATTTTTTGTTTTATTAATTGCTCTGTTTCATAAGGACTTTTTTGGACCAAAACATTTGCACCTACATTCACCAAGAGTTTTTCTGTATCTTCTAGTTCTGCCTTAATAAAAATTCCTGGAAGAACTTGAGTAAAAATTTTAGGTTTATTCTTTATTTCCTTAAATTCATTTAAATGTTGTATTTGATTAGATAACTCAGTAATCTGGTTAGAAACTAGTGTCAATTGATCTTGAATTTGCTGAAATTGATTGGTAAGTATTTGTAATTCTAAATAATTTTTTTGTAATTCTTCTTTTTCGTTTGGCATTATTTTTTGGATTTTTTCTTTGGTAAAGGTTTAGAAGGCTTAATAGGTTTTTCCTCTACTGATTTATTTTCCTTGGTTTTGCGGTTTTTTATAAAATTTTGTTGTTTTTTAGGATGAATTTTAGCAGCTTCTAATGCCTTTCTAACTTCAACTGTGCTTGCTTTTTTATCAATTTTTAGAATTTGATCTAATGGTTCTAGATGTTTAATATTACATCTCTTACGTCGGACATAACCATCTATAACAACAAAATTATTATCCAAAGTATCTATGATCACTGCTATATTTCCAGCATCCCTTCCTGCAGTTTTAAGACATAGTCTACCTATTGACATTAACATTTTTCAAAGTAATCTCCTTTATTTTTTCTCTTGAACATGAGGAACACAAATTACCCCCAAAGGGCCTGCTTATAACTTTTTTAGATTTTGGCAGGTTCCTAAATTTTGAAGGTAATTTTCTGGGAATACCATGAAGTTCTTTCTTGCAGATTGCGCACTTAGGAGTTTGTGGATTTCTTCTATCAAATTGAATAACTACCCTTCCACCAGGAGTTTTAACTCGTTTTCTTCTGAATGTCCTTGATTTTGATTTTGATGGTAACATTTTAGTAATAAACCTTCAATATTTTTTTAAATAGCTGGTTAAAAACAAGGCTGGATAATATATAAATCCCTATCCATCCAAAACCACTATTTAGACCTACCTTAGGTATATTAAATGGTAAGGTTAATATAACTTGCGAATCAGGAATTGATTTCCTTAGCCATGTGAAGATAAAGAATAGAGGTATAAAATTTATTAACATTGGTTTAAACGTATGCTTCATCTGCTCAAGAGACATCTCAAACATTCTCTTCTGCATTTCCATGATCTTACCAGGATCATTTTTATTTATTTTTGATTCTTCTTTTATCTTCTTTTTTAATTCTTCAGTTTCTAATCTTAATTTTTTTAATGATTCCTGATTTGTAAAATACTTATAGGATAGGTTTACGATAAAAGAAGCTATTGCTGAAATTATTACTACAAATAATAAAGGATTATCTGTTATAAAAGACATTTTATTCACCCATCATTTTTCTTAAAGCAGGATGCATATCTACCATATGCTGCTGTGCTATATCTTCATATAATCTATATATAATCATTACGGATAATAATATACTTGTACCATTTGTTAATGCACCTATAACATCAGCTGTTGCAGCCAAAAAACCAATTGCAATAGCACCCATAATAGTTAGAGGTTTAATATACCTGTTAAGTAATCTTTCTAAAACTCTCTCATCCCTTCTAAACCCAGGGATTTGAAGACCTGAAGCCATCATCTGCTTAGCTTGACTCTTTGCATCCATACCTGCAGTATTCACCCAAAATATTGAGAAAACAACTGAACCTGCTATAAGGAATAAAGAATAAACAAATGCATGGGCCAAATCAATGGAAACAAATGATCCTCTGATAAAACTTCCAACTAAATCAGGAGGGAATAACCATGCTATTATACCAGTAGAGGGAGTATTTCCTGAAAATGTTCCAAGGAGGGGTTTACCTGCATTTTCTAATAATCTTGCCCATAATTGAATATTTGCTAATAATGCTGCAATTAGAATAACTGGAATATTGCTTGTATAAATAAACTTTAAAGGCCATCTAATACCATGACCCCTAATGCTTCTGATGCCTCCAAAACTCAAAGGAATTTCCACTTTCATAGCTTGGGAATAAACTGCAAATATAAAAATGATCACTGTCGCAGCAATTCCAGCAAAAGCTAGCAAGGCACCTCTTGGATCTTGGTTTATTAGAGAAGTAACCATTACTAATAATGCACCTACTGGTGGTTGACCAGATCCAAAAGCCCAAACACCACTTTGAGATAGCGGAGAAAATATTCTAATCATAAGTTGTGAGGCAACACCGGCGACGATAAAAAGGCTAATTCCTGATCCAAAACCCCATTTATTTATAACTCCATCCATATAAATTACAAGAAGACCGCCAAGTATTAATTGAAATATCAAAATTAATGGAGACAATCCTTCTTGTGGGCTTAAACCACCCATAATTACATATATAGTTGCTTCAAATAATACAAAAACAATAGATAATAAATTCTGAAGACCTTGGAATTTTGCCTTACCTTCATGAGAAGCCATATCATATTTCAAAATTCCTGATCCAACAAGAAGCTGGAGTACAATTGATGCTGTTACTATTGGACCAATACCTAAAGACATAATTGATCCAAAAGATGCACCTAAAATTGTAGATAATTGCTGGAATCTAATTAACGCATTTTCACCCAAGCCATATAATGGAATAGCAGATAATATATAGAATGCCAATAAGATGATAAAAGTCCATTTTAATTTCTCTTTAAAAGGTAACTTTTTTTGTTGAGGCCCTTTAACTTCTGGAAGAATTTTTATAATAGAATCTAAGAAACTAGGCATTGCTTGGCTCACCCGAAGTTTTTTTGTTTTTTACAATTACTTCTCCACCTAGTGCAGAAACCTTAGCAATTGCATTTTTTGATGCTGCATCACAGATAATCTTAAGTTTCTTTGTAACAATTCCAGAACCAAGTAGTTTATGATATCCTAGCTTTGTTATATCTACTATGTAAATATTATTTTCTTTATTTTTGGTTAATTGCTCTGCATGAGTATCTATATAGAACAGATTTATTGCTTTTTGTTTAAGATGTATAGAAGTAAATCCTTTCTTACCATAATAAGAATGACCATACTTCTTCAAGATACTTGGCTTTTTTTGGTCTGCCCTTTTCCCAGTACCTGCCATACCTACACCACCTCGGTTACCTGATCCTCGGTGTTTCTTTTTAGCACCCCAACCGTGAGTGGTTTGAGCCCTCATTTTCTTTGACTTTTTCCGTTTATTTTTTAATGCTAACATTTTAAATCATGTTCATAATTAAATCATTAATTTTATCTTTCCTATATCCTAGAGCACCACCTTTTGAAAAAGGTTGTTTAATGCCTTTGTTTTCAAATCCTTTAATTGGGGGTTTCAATCTGAAGAAAAGTCTTAATCCAGGAATGTCTTTCAATTCTTTTTCAAGATCTATAAAATTTTTAGAAAATTCATCTAATGACATTCCTAATTTCATTGAAATATATTCCTCACTAATTTGTTTATTTCCAGGAAGCTTTCCTCTGCTTTTTAGCAATGCATCAAAGGTGGCTTCATTTATTTCACCCCAAGTCACATAGTCTTTTATAAAATTAATCATACCTAAAACTTGAGGGGTATTTTTTAGAATAACACAAGTATTTCTCTTATATAATCTCAAAATTTTAAATGTGTCTTTAACTTGTTTAACTGCTCCAATTTCTCCCCTAATACGAATTATTGCAATCCTATTCATTTTATATATTTCCCTCAACCAAACCCGAAATTTTATTATAATTGGATTTTACTTTTGTTTTGGTCAAATTCTTTAGTGCATCAAAATAAGCATACATTAAATTGATTTTAGTTCTAGTTTGACCATACGTTTTTGAGTGAATATCTTTTATACCTGCCAGATTCAACAATTTTCTGGTTTCTTTTTCCGAAGCTAAACCTGTGCCTTTGGGGGCAGGAATTAATTCAACTTTTACACTACCACATCTTCCATATACCTTAAAGGGTATTGAGTGAGGACTTCTACATGAGCATGCCCAACTACCACACCCTCGCCTTATTGTAATTAAACTTGTTTTTGCTGCTCGTAAAGCTTTCTCTCTTGCAGGTACTGTTTCTTTTGCTTTCCCTATGCCAATACCCACATGTCCATTTCTATCACCAACAATAACTAATGTTGAGAATTTTGGTTTATTACCTTCCTTGGTTTTACGTTGTGTTTGTCTCCAAATACTTCGTTTACCACCACCAAATTTTCCCTTAGACTGACCTATAAATGCAAAATCTGATTCTAAATTTGGTATAAGCATTTCAACTATTTGAGGTTCAAGAATTCTTAAACCTGAGCTGAGAATCTCATCGACATTAGTAATTTCCTTATTCAAGACTCTTAATCCTAATTTTGTTTTTGGCTTCCATGAGTCTGTAGCCTCCTTTTTTGCAACACCAATGGGTGCTTCTTCCAAAGGAATATCTACTGGTGGCTCGGGTACTACTACTTCTTCTATTTTAGTGTCTTCTTCTTTTGTCATTATTTCTCCTTGTCAATAATACTTTTTATTTGGTCAACAACAACGCCAATCTTGTTCATGTCAAGATTTTTTTGCTGATAAGTTGAAAATTGAATTTTATTAATTGCATTAATTTTAGTAAAATAATCTCTGATATGATCTCCATGAATCTTTGATTTATCTGGAAAAATTTTTTCATTAGACTGATTTGTTTCTACACCTGCATCAATTAATCCTTTTATTGCGGCATATGGTCTTGATTTTTTATTAGGAGAAAAAATACCAAGATCAATTACTACCTTATTGATTTTTTTATTAATAATTTTCTTACCGAATAAATAACCTGAAAGATATGCAGAAGGTATATTTCCTCTGTGATAAGGCCAGCCGAATTTTTTAAGTTGAGAAGAATGAGTGGTTATAATGACTTGATCATGATCATTATTAAATAGAATTAATTGAAGTATAATATTATTAGTGTGATTTCTAATAACAACTCTTGGAATTCTGGAACTTAGATACTTTACTCTCTTTCGATAATTAGTTTTCCTTTCCATTTTCCTTCTATACATTACAGTATATTTTTTACCTGATGACATTTTTTTTATTTTGAATAAGGTTATTTTCTTTCAAATAAATATTGATATGTCTTTTACTTCTAAAAAAACCTCCAGATACCCTTTTATATAGATTTCTATATGTTTCTTTAGCAATAAGATCTTTATCTCTTAATATCAATAACAATCCCCTCTGTGCCCTAACTTTAGATATCCAATTTCTTTTGGATGGATCCCTTGCGGTTTTTTTTCCTTTTCTAGAACCTATGCCTCTTCGTCTTCCTAACTTTTGTTGATGTGCTACATATTTGGCATGTCCTCTGGATATCCCTTTTTTCTTTCTAGCAATTATTACTCCATTTTTAATTAAAGATTTAATATCTGCTTTGGTGATAGATTCTTTAATCAGGTCAATCTTATCTTTATTAAATATTACTCTATCAAAACCACATTTCAAAATTTGTGCAGCTAACCTTCTTTGAACTTTTAAATTCATTGTTTTTCTCCAGGTGTTATTTTGGTTCTTGTCACGTTCATCCTTGGAGATTTATCTTGAACATCATGTATTTGTTTTGGTTGAATTTGTTTTTCATGAAGCAATATATCTTGTTTCTCCTTATCTAGGTCTTCCTTTGTCTGTTTTGTTTCTGGTTTTATTTCCTTTGTTTTTGATTTTTTCTCCTGTTTAAGTTTTACAGATTCTGATCTTTTTCTCTTTCTAGCTTCAAAAATTTGTTTCATACGTTCTGATGCAGAATTTACATCTTTGAAGTTTAATATTCTAAAGTCTAATTGAGCTACTTTTTCCAGTAATTTAATTTTATTTTTTATTCCTACAGTAGAACTAATAATTAAGGAATTTTTATTTGGATCTAATTTGTTAACATCATGAATGTTAGAAATTAAAATTGGAATTAAACCATTTTTATCCATATACCTTATTGAAGCTGGCGATCGATAGCCAATAGATGGATTTTTAATATGACCTTTTCTCTTCAATCTTAATTTGTTGTGTAAACCCCTCGGTTTTCTCCATGTATCCCTAAGCTTTAATTTTCTATAGTTTCTTCTAACAAAATGAGGTTTTACTTTCTTCTTATTTTTTCTTAATTCAAGTAAGCTTTGCTTATCCATTTTGAATACTTTTCTCAATCATCCAGATACCATCCATAAATTTTCTCCTATCTTTATTTGTAATTCTTGTTGATTGTTCTATACTTGAGCTCATCATTCCGGCCAGTTCTTTGTCAACACTCGATACACTTATAATATCTCCAGTAACACTTACCTGAACATTTTTAGTTAATTTTACTTTTCTTGGTATTTTTTCTCCCAAGAAATTTTTAATGATAAGTGTTTCCTTATCAATTGAAACATTCATTGGAAAATGACCAGAGCATATTTTTAATTTATATAAATAGGGAATGGTTACTCCATCTACCATATTTTTTAAATGTGCTGTAAATGTGTTTAATACTTTCTTTTCTCTTTTCGAGACTGAACCATATGTATTAAGCATAATTTTATTTTCACTTATCACAATCAAAATCTTTGGATGTGCAAACTTCCTCATTGTTGACCCTTTCGGTCCATTAACTGTAATTAAAAATGAATTAAGAGTTACATTAACACCTTGGGGTATTTCAATTTCCGAGGAATATTGCTTATTCTCTGTCATTTTAATAACAATATGCTAACAATTTACCTCCAAAACCTTTCTCCATTGCTTCATTATGAGTCATAATACCTTTTTGAGTTGATACAATCAGGATTCCGAAATTTTTAGCAGGTAAAAATCTTTTTTCGTACTTTTCATAATTATCTTTCTTTACAGAAAACCTAGGTTTTATTGAACCGCAGTTATTGATCTTACCTAATAAGTGAACATTAATAAATTTACCATTAGTGTTTTCTATATCAGCAAACTCACCCAGGTATTCATTTTCCTTAAGTAAAGTAAGGACATGTCTAATCAATTTAGAGGATTGACTAATTACACATTCTGCTTTTCCAACCTTCTCATTGTTTAAGATGTGTGATAAAGCGTTTGATAATGTATCATTAAGTGACATTTTTCCTCCTAGTAATATTTTTTAAATCCAATTTTTTTCGCAATATCTCTGAAGCATTGCCTGCATAATTTTATACCATATTTCTGTATATGGGCTCCAAATCTTTCGCATCTACTACATCTTCTTGAACCTGAACCTATAGTTCGCTTTTTTGGAGCATTATGCTTTTCATATTTGGCTAATTTAACTGGTTTATTTTCAAGTTGTTTAAAGACTTTTTGATAGTTCTTAATGGTCATCTTCTTTTAACCTCACTTGAAATTTATTTTTAAGGAAATTTATTGAATCTTCCTGAGTGATTTGGTGACTTATGGGTATACGGATTTTTTTGTATCTTCTTTTACTGATTCTATATCCCTTTCTTTGGAACGTTATTGCTGCTTCTAATCCAATTATACCAATTTGTGGATTATATTGAGTGTTAGGAATATCAATATATTCTGGAATTCCAAATGATAAATTACCTTTATTGTCAAAATTTCTAAATGCAAGTGAATGGTCTATTGCATCCAATAATCTACTTAACAATAGCTCTGCCTTTTTTCCTCTAATAGTGACTTTACATCCAATTTCCAATCTTGGACGAAGACCCCATGTAGGGATTCTTTTCATAGTTTTTGTTTTAATTGGTTTTTGCTGAGCTATTGTTTGCAAGAGAATCACAGCCTTGTCCAACTTATCTCCTGGTTGTCCAGTACCTATATTCAATGTTATCTTTTCAATTCTTATGTCCCGCATTTTATTTTCCTTATTTTTCATTTTGGAGAGTTATAATTGGTTTATCAACACCAATCACATATGCAAATTTTTTTAATGTTTCGTGAGTTTCTTTGTCTATAGAGAATGTAATCTTTGCAGGTTGCATTCCTATACCTTTGTTGACTGATATTATTTTACCAATACTCCCTAGTTTGGTACCACCCATTAAGTAAATAGTGGCACCTTCCTTAAGAGGTAAATGGTTAATTATTTTGTTATTGTTGAGGTCTAGTACTAGGGTATCTGATACACTATATGTATCTTTATTGACAATAATATTTCTACCATCAGATAAATTTAATTGGATTCTATTCTTCGGTAAAATGGTTTTATTTATAACTTTGACAGGTTTTATGTAAGATTCCTCCTTGGCTATTTCAGTTAACAAAAATTTACCTTTCTTATTTAATACTAATCTATAAAATTTATTTAATTTTTCTATTGATATAGTATCCATTAAACCAATAGCGAAATGTTGATCTTGCCTAATTTTATTATCTATTTTTATTTCCTTATTATTTAATATTTTTTTGATGTCTCGTTTAGTTAACCCATACTTCAAAATATATCTTAGCAATATGTCAATATTAATGCTGGAATCTAAGCTATATGGGCCTGGCTTTGTTCTTGTGATCCATTTTCTATTTTTTCTCGGAATTTGCCAAATCTTTGGTGCCGCAATTCGTGATAAGTGTGCCATTTTATTTCTTTTCTATTCTCTTTAATCTCCTTTTATCTTCTAATATTAACTCACTTATTGAAACATTTGATGGGTGTATAGGATAAAACACCTTTGAGCCATCTTTCTTTGTTATTGTCGCATTATCTATAAGAACTTTATTTAATCTAAGTAGTACCTTAGTGATTTTTCCTGTAGTTTTTTTGAATTGTCCCCTCATTATTTTTACTGTGTCACCTTTCCTAAGAGGAAGACTATTTTTATGATATTTTGTTTTTAAGGTATCTGATAATTGTGCAGACATTAATTTTAATCTAATATGTTTTGGGGCATTGTACAAAAACTTTCTTTGTTTACGTGGTTGTTTACTGGACCTCCAAGACATAGAAAATTTAGATTTCATACTACAATCCTCGCTAGTTTAGCAATTGAAGGCCATCGATAGGAAACTTCTTTAGCTACTGGACCTTTGATCAAAGTACCTTTTGGATTACCCTTTTCATCTTTTAGAACTACTAATGCATTGTCTTCAAATTTAATTCGTGTACCATCTGGCCTTCTGTATTCTTTTCTTTGCCGGACTATTACGCAAGGCACTACTTGTTTCCTCATTTCTTGTGTACCCTTTACAACTGATGCCAGAACTAAATCTCCCACACCTGCGGAGGGATTTCTTCCATGAACTGTCTTTGATCCTTTTACTGATACAATTATAAGCTTCTTGGCCCCCGAATTATCACAAGAGTCAACTTCAGCTCTCCTTCCAATTCCTTTTATAATTCTTGATCTTAATGATTTCATTTTACAGTATCGATATTATTACAAATTTTTTGGTTTTACTTATTGGTCTACATTCAACAACCTTGACGTTATCATTGATTTTTGCATCTATGCAAGGAGGATTATGGACCTTTAATCTGGTTTTCCGCTTTTCGTACCTTTCATACTTCCTTAAATAAGATGGCCTAATCCATTCAATAATAGCTGTTTTATTTAGATCTTTTGAGACGATAATTCCGGAAAATATCCTACCTCTGACACCCATATTACTATGGAAAGGACAGTGATTATCAACACATTGTGATTTTGGTTGAGGTACATCTAATCCAATATTCACTTTTGTATTCATTTTAATAATCTATCTTCATGCCTCCCAATAGTTGATTTTCCGTTAATAATTTTAATTTTATTATTTTCAAATATCTCTAATTTGGTTAAGTGATTTTTTAGTACAATTTTATTTTTAAATTTTGTTTGAATCATAATCGAATATTTAGTTTCATCTAAAACTACTCCGTTTAACCCTATCAATGTAGGATTTTTCGAGTCTACTATGTTTATGTATGTGCCAATCATTTCCATTTTTGGTTATTATTAATCCGTACTTATTGCACCAGGATTGAAGCCCAGATGAACAAGTTCATCTTTGACCTTTTGTACGTGATCTCCTTGCAATTCAATTATGTTATTCTTAACTGTGCCACCACACGCAAGTTTTGACTTCAGTTGCTTTGCAACATTCTTAATGTCAATATCGCTTTTGCTTATCCCTTCAACAATAGTTGCTATTTTACCAAAGCGACGTTTAACTTTTCGTATGCTTATCCTCTGTTCTTCTTTTGCAATTACTTCACATACACAAAGCTCTTTATTTAGTCCACATTTTGGACAAACATCAGGCATTGCTTTTCTTTACCTCCTCTTGTTGGTTATTCATACTTGTTTTAATTTTAGCGATAGTCTTTTTTATAAGTTTGATTCTTCCCGGGTTTTCAGGAAGAGTCCCCATTGCAATTTGAGATCTGTATTTAATGAGTTCTCTATTTAAATCTGCCATTTTAGTGATCAATTGATCTTTATTCATACTCCTAATTTCCTTATTTCTCAGTATTGCCATTCTTCTTCTTTGATTTAGGTTTTATTGATTTAACAGGTTTCTTTTTTTGGTGTTTTTCAGTTTCTGTATTTTCTAAGACAACTTCTTCTTTTATTTCCATCTTATTTTCAATAGGTTCTACAATGAGGGGTACTTTTTCGATTTCCCTTAAAGTAATTTTATCAGGTAATTTAATATCGGGAGTTAGTATTATTACTTTTACTCCGACTGATCCAGACTTCAAGTGTGCAACTGCGTATCCAACATTAACAAAATTCTCTGCTATATCTCCTGATTTTTTTAAGTATCCTGCTGAAAATCTCCAAGATTTAGCCCTGCTACTTGGAATACCTCTACCAGAAATGATTATTTCTGCGCCCAGAGCACCTGAATTTATTATATCCTGTAACCTCTGATATCCTAAAGATTTAAACCTTTTTGGACCGAATCTCTCGAAAGTGTGAACAATAGATTTAGCGATTGTTTTTGCACTAAGATTAGGATTAATTACTTCAGCAACCTCAACTTGCGGATTTTCCATTTTAAATTTTGTTTTTAATATCTCTGTTAAATCTTTTATCTTAGAACCTCGTCTTCCGACAATTAATCCTGGTTTTGAAGTATGGATTATTATTCTCTCCCCTAATGGAGTTCTTTGAATTTCAGTATGAGAGTAACCATCTTTATCTAAGGTATTAGAGATAAATTCCTCTATCTTAAATTCCTTAATTTTCCTTGCAATAAATTGTCTTTCAATCATTTTATGTAGAGGTTATTTGTTTTTCCTCCAATTGTACTTCAATATGTGTCCTTTTCATTTTAATTCCTCGATGTCTTCCTGGATGATGCATTCTGTTTCCCTTATTAGCAATCATCTTAGATATTATCAAGTTACTAGCATCAAGACCTTTATTTTCTGCATTGGCCTCAGCAGAATTCAGAAGCTTAAGGATCTCCTTTGATGCCTTGTTCGGATATCTACCCGCGGCAATTCCAGGCTTGTGACCAGTGTCCATATTAAATCTTAGATATGGTATTGCAGTCTTCTTTACTATTACATTACTAAGTATTTTTTTTGCTTTCTGAAGGTCCTTATATCTGAGGAAATTACATATTTCTATAGATTGTTTTGTAGATATGGGTAAATTATCAGCTTTAGCTAAAGCTGTATGATCTGCATTTGTACTTGCAGATGATTCCTTAATTTTTTTTATTTTTGTTGATGTTACCATGTTTATTTAACTGATACTGATGCACTTGATTTAGTTGCTCCAATTCCTGGCGCAGAGTGTTTAACTTTTACTCTGGTTTGTGTGAATTCTCCAAGATAATGGCCAAGCATTTCTTCTATAATAGTCACTGGACTAAACTCCTTACCTTGATGAACTAAAATTGTTAGACCAAGCATTTCAGGTAAGATTACCATGTCACGGCAATGTGTTTTTATTTGCTTCTTAGACATTCCTGAATTATGTTTTCTTATTTTTTCCAGTAAACTTTTCTGAGCAGGCGTAAAGCCCCTCTTTAAGCTTCTTCTTTGTCTTGAATTAATTAATTCCATAAAAGATTCAATTGATAATTTCTTGAGTTCTTCAATATTTTTTCCATAAAATAATATTTCTTTGGCCATTTTACTTCTTCTTACCTGTTCTTCTTGCTGCAATTAAACCAACCTTTCTTCCAGGAGGCGCATTTCTGCTAACAGTTTTTGGTTTACCAATATGCTTACCCCTCCCTGAACCAAATGGATGATCTACTGCATTCATTGATACACCTGATGTAATTGGATATAATCTATTTCTTGCTTTCATGGCATAGAACTTTTTGCCTGCTTTACCAAATGGTTTTTCTAATCTACCTGCACCACTTACTACCCCAATAGTTGCTCTACACGAAGCATTAAATTCTTTTGTTTTCTTGCTTGGAAATTGCACAATTACTTTGTACTCGGTTTTTGATACAATTTGTGCGGATGATCCTCCTGTCCTAATAAATTTCCCGCCATCGCCAGGATTACCTTCAATATTGAATATACTAGTTCCAATTGGGATACTTTTTAATGGTAAAATATTTCCAATAGATATGGGGGAGCTATTTCCAGAATATATTACCTGTTTAGTCACAGTACCATGTGGCGCTGCAAGCAAAATTTCTTCCCCAGTTTCAAATTTCACTTTTGCAAGTGGAGCTGAATGTCCAGAGCAATGTAATAAATCTATAATAATTCCCGAAACTGAACTATTTTGCTCTTTATCATCGTAATTTCTATAGGATAGCTTTCCAACAAAATTATGACTTGGAGCCCTATAAGTAGATGTTCCTCGTCCTCTATGCCTGGCAATTATTCTCTTACCCATTTTATATCAAACCTAGTTGTGTCGCGATGTCTATCGCTGGTGTATCTGGAGATAATTTAACATATGCTTTTTTTAAGCCCTCTCCGGTTATTAAAGTGTTAACGTGAAGTACTTTAACATTAAATGCTTTTTCTACAGCATCCTTTATTTGTGTTTTGTTTGATTTTCTTTCAACTATAAGTATCAACTTATTCTCCATTTCCATTACTCTGACTGATTTTTCAGTTGCCAGAGGATATTTAATGATTCTGTATGGATCCATTTTATTCTTTTATTTTAATTTTCCTCGACTGATTTAAAAATAATTTTTCTCTTGAAAGTTTTTCTATTGATTTATTTGACCATATAATTAAACGACCTGGATTTGCACCTGGAGCTAACAATTCTGCATTGAGATTATTGACGACGCAGACATCAAATCCAGGTATATTTTCTGCTGCTTTTATTACAGAGCATTTAGAAGATACTACTATGAGAGGTCCTTTCTTAATTCTATATTTCCTTCCTCTCAATCTTGCAGCGCCTGCTTTTATTTTTCTCTTTAATGTATTTGCTAGTTCTTTTTCAAGACCTAATTTGTTTAATATCTGAGTTAATTCTTTAGTTTTACTTATTTTTTCAAATTCTTCTATTAAAATAATTGGTGCTTTTGAAGTATAATTTTTTTCTTCTAATAAATCTTTGTTTATTGATGCAGCTATAGCAGATCTGATTGCTTTTCTTCTCTCACCAATGTTAAGTTTTTGAGTATAATCTTTACCTGCTTTTGGCGGATGTGCTCTTCTTCCCCCAACTGTGTTTGGAGCAAATGCACCTACCCAACCAAATTGTGATCCTCTATGCCATATCACTTTTCTTGGGCTTCTTGAAATACCAAGACCATAACTCCTTTTATAATCTCGTCTTCTTTTCGAGATTCTAACACTTGGTCTCTTGCCAGCTTCTGGAAACGCACCATATGGTTGTCTAGAATTATTCTGGACTGCAAGAGAAGCTTTCTTAATTAAATCTAATCTTATTGGTTCATCAAAATGAATTGGTAAATCTACTGAACCTACTTTCTGTCCGTTTAAATCTAAGATATCAGCTTTCATTTTTAACACTTATATAACTTATATTAATTGGATGGGCTTTTTTAAATGGTCTAATTGCTTCAGAGAACCTTATTAATCTTTTATATGGCCCTGGTACAGATCCTCTAAGTAATAAATACTCATTTTTGATATTGCCATAATGCTTGAACATTGATTTTGGTGTTATTTTTGAACTGTCTTTTTGAATGTCCAAAATAATATTATTAAAAATAGTTCTTGTGTGAAATCCCATTTGTCCTTTCTGAGGAACTCTAAAAGATACTTTTGAAGGGGTCCATGGACCTAAGTTTGCTGGGGCTCTTCTTTTCTTTTCTGATTTGTGAGATTTAAGATTTATTCCAAATCTTTTAACAGGACCTTGAAGGCCTTTTCCTTTGGTTATTGCATGAATATCAACAAATTGGCCTTGTTTGAAATAGTCGCTAACTTTTAACTCTTTATCTAGCAAGGATTTTGCAAAATTTAATTTTTCCTGAACTTCGGATCCCCCAATATCAACTTCGAAGACCTCTGGCTTTTTCTTTTCTAAAGTTGTTAATTTGGGTTGAGTATAAATTAGAATTTTTATATCTTTGATATTACCTAGATTAATATCATCTATATTTTTATTATATTTTTTAGGTATTTTTAATTTCCTAGATAATTCTTTGTCTAATTTCGAATTTAAGAAATCTGTGTGTACTTTTAATTGATTATCTTCATGCTTATAAAACCTAATTGCATAAACTTTAATAGGAGGACATTCAATAATAGTAGCAGGAGTATAGATATTTTCTTCTTTAGTTGCTGAATGAGGATTTGAATCTTTTAAAAGTAAATGGGTCATGCCTACTTTGTAACCACAAAATCCCATTAATTTAAGTTCATTAGTCTTTTTCCAAGCTCTAATTCGTGGATATATTCTACTAGCTCTCTTCCTCGGCCAGTATTGCAAACTTCCTGCTCTTGGTTTATGTGCTCTTGGCATTTTTTAATATTATTTTTTAATAGTCTAATAACTTGCAGAATAAGCGGCTTCTTATGTACAGTAGGGAATTTTAAAGAATTTGCTAGTATTTATAAAGGTTGTGGTAGAGATTTGAATAAATTGGGAATTGAGGCGATGACAATTTAAATTTTATCCGCCAGAATCATCAGAAGAACTTCGCTCATATTGAGAACCTTCTGAAACTAATTGAATCTCTATATTTACATCAAAAGGTTTAGAAAGATCTTTCATAAGGATTATTAATTCTTCAATATTTTCTCTGCCATTGGCTTCTAAAACCCATTTACTGTTAGAAACTGTATTTCTTGCTTGATTACTTATCCATAATGTTCCTAGATCAAAGGCATATTGCTTTTGTTTCCATTTAATTCCAAGAAAATTTTTTTGAATTGGATCCCTAGGTTTTAAGATAGTAATAGCATCAGGATCTGGTTCTTCTACTCTCCATCCACATGAATTCCCGATTATATAATTTTTACTCTTAAGATATTCTGCAATTTTATAGGCTGGAGTTTCATAATAAGATACCTTATTTTCTTTAATTTTTTGAGTTATTTGAGAATTATCTGAATATTGTCCTGAAGATTCAATCTTTCCTAAATAATCATCTATTGGCATTTTTTATGTTTTAATTTTTACACGTCGTACCCCGAGTCCAGGAGACCGGTACGTAGCACCCCTATTGCAGTCCAGACCAGCCCTACCTGAATTAGCGAAGAACACAGCGACAGAATTATTTATTGGAGCAAAATACCATAAATTTCCACTTTTGATATTACTTGGGGGCAATCCATGCCTTGTTAAAGTATCAATCCATTGTTCTAAATCTATTCCAGGATTTTTATTGTCCGACAAGTAATCTTCTAATAGTATGAAATGTGCAGGTTGTAATTTGTTATTGAAAGTTCTATGATCATAATTTATTATTAATGATTTATCAGTTGGATTAACTTTAAAATCTGCATCTAACCATTCTCCTTGCCAAGGATCTTTTATTTCTAAAATATCATAAGCCATTTTGAGTAATATTGATTCGTCAATTCTTTGCCCATTTCCATCAAAACCTCTGCCAATTTTTAATAAGGATAAAAAATCTACATATTGTCTTATATTTAGCATAAATGAATTTTCACGATGCAATGCATGATGAGCATTAAACCAGTTTAATCCAAAATGTGATTTTTCACAGGAGATTAATAAATCCCGATAAGAATATGATCCATGTGATTTACCTTCAAGAAAGATATATCCTTTGTCATTTGCACTTTTGGAGGTGAATCTAATTTTATCAGAAGTTCGTACACCTTCTAGTTTATCGAAATATTGGTCAATTGGCATAATTCTACTATGGAAAAAGCCCTTTATAAATATTTCTAATTTTACTTTCTTTGTAGTAGTAAAAATTTATTAGAATTTAAAATTGCCCTTAAACTGATAGAATTTGATTTGATTTTTTGTTAAAGAATTTTAAATATCCTGTGATTTTGTCTCCTGTTGTCTCTCTTTTAATTTTTTTTCTCTTTCTGGAGAATCATGCCACTTCCTGTATCTATCCCAAATTTCAGACCAAATATTATCAAAATATCTAGGAGAAACAATCGCTGCATCATTCCTCAATTTCTTAAGACTAACAACATGGGGATATTTATTGTCAAACGAAAATAAATAACTATATGTTTTTTCTAAATCTAATTTACTTAAGAAATCAGTATAGCTCAATTCATCTTCTTTAAATCCACAATCCTCTATTCCAGTTATCTTTTCATAGATTTTATTATCGAGGGAACCTGATTCAATGAATTTCGATTGAATATTAGAAGGATTTTTACTCTTTTTTAAGTCAATTTTATAATCAGATAAAGATTCAAGAAGTGTATTATAATCAGATGTGGGAATTAATCTTAAATTTGGGTAATCGTGGTTATCCTTAGCTCCTTTGGAGTATAAATATGATTGAAACTTTTGAATTTCTGGTTCTGGAACATAAACTGTAAAAATGTCAATATTCTCTGTTGGTTTATTTAGGATTAAATCAAGACCAAATCTACCTGTAGCAAACCAATGGTACTTAGAACTCTTTAATGTGTCTACAATATCTCCTTTCAAATAAAATTCTCTAATATCCATAAATAATCAAAGGTAAATAGTTTTATTAAGCTATGCTCGAGCTAATTTGCAATACCCAGCCATATATTCTTGGCTAGGTCTAACTAGAACTTCTTCATTAGGCTTACCAATTGTATTATAAAGACTAATGACTTTAGCAAGTTTAAGTTTCTGTTTACTACCTAGTTCAGCATAAATATCATTTACCATATACTTTTCAATTTCAGCTAATCCAAGTAAATTATAAATATCTGCAATATCTCTATCTCTTGGTAATCCAGTTTTTGTTTCTACATTTAGTTTTAACTTTATCAAGTCGATAATGCTCATTGCTCTGATATTGTGTCCTAATATATCAATATCTCTTGATCTACTCCATATCTTTTCATCAATTTCCTCTCTACATAATACAATATCTCCTGCAGATTTGGGAACATAAAGATCTATTTTAAAAGGAGGTTTACTGGGATTTCCTTCCAATTCCCTAAGTAATTCAAGTTCATCTTTGATATAAGCAACATCCTTATCTGGAAAATGGGATGTATTTACTTCAACTTCTTCAAAAGCACCTTCTAGAACAGATTCAATGCTATAATCTCTTGAAACAAGATCAAGGTCGTGTGAACCCCTCCATCTACTAAGTATTTTATCTCCTCTTGCACTATATAGATGAGCCAAAACCGCATAGCCTCCAATAAGCATATATTTCTCTTGTAATCCTGTAGAATTTAACTTTTCACAAACAGCAATTAAATAATTAAACGCTCTTGAGAAGTCCTCTGATTTATTATTTAAATCTCTTAAAATAGACTCCATTCTATTAGAGTCTACCTTATCTACAAATGCAAAGGCAATATCTTCTAATCCCATAAATCAAATGAAAATTTTACTCTTTATAAACCTTTCTATTTTTGCTACTTATAGATAGTAAAAAAGGTAAATCTTATAAGATAGGGCATATATGTAATTAAGTGATTTAAATGTATGAAACAATTGATTTAATTGTACTTCCTAGACAGACCTTGAACCAAGAAGACTTTCTAGCCAAACCGCAATGTTCTATAGCTTTGGATGGTGTTGTCCGAGGGGGGCCTTTTAGAGATGAAGAAACTAGACATGTTAACTTTGATCATCATGATGGAGTTGATAGAGAAATCACTATGAGCACATGTAAACAAGTATTTATGGCAATAAAGGGTGGCTTATTTAAATCTTATAGGCAAAATGGAAAGCCATTTGCTTATGTTTATGTTAATGATTCTGATCAAGATACATCATTATCTGTATTTGAATTGGAAAATAATAAAATGTTAGAAGGATCTCAAAGTAATCCTTTATTTAATAGATTACTTGAATTAACAGATAAATTAGACATAACTGGAGGAGCCTTTCCGCTTAATCTTAGCGATAAATTGATGAGGCAACATTCATGGATATTCCAGCCTTATTCAGAATTGAGGAAATCAGGAGCACTGGCGACAGCAAATCATCAAGTTATACAAGATAATATTGAATCAATAATGCTTAGGATTAAAGAATATCTTATGAATAGAGGTGGGGAAGCTGAGTTAGATATTAGACACAAGATTTTATATGACTCTCCATATGGATATCGTATAATTCATGAAATTGGTGGTAATGATGCAAGATACTATTTATTTGGTAATGGTATGGATGCCTTTGTAAGCTTAGTTGCGGAAAGACCTGATGGAAAAAAAGTATGGAGCATTGGAAGGAGAAGCGGTTATATCCCATTTCCAGTGCAAGAATTATATGATGAATATAATAAAGCAGAAGGTCTTACTAGGGAAAATGGTTGGAATGGTTCTACATTAGTTGGAGGATCCTCAAGATTTTTCGGGAGTATACTTAATGATAAAGATCTGAGATATTTAACTGACGAATTTCTTGAAAAAAAATATGGAAAAAAAGTTTAAGACTGAATCTATAAAATTAAGATTAAGTTTTTATAATTATTTATTTTATTTATTTGTGTGGTAAAAATGAATAAAAAATCTATTGAAAGTATTGAAAAAGATGCTAAACCTTTGGATTTAATTATATTGGCACTTCCAGCTAGTGTAATGACATGTAGCACTTCAATGGGCGGAACAGATTATGCTGTGGGATTTTTTGAAGGTGTTAAAGATGGCTGTGTTTATCTAACTCAAATTCAAAAATCTGCTTATCTGGAGTCAAAGGCTTGTAAGTTTCCAAAAGAAGATATTGATGCATATCAAATATTAAGAAGATATAAACCTAATCCGAGTGAAGATGGAATTGATGAGGTACTATGTGAAATATTGGGCATACATATCCCTGATTATGATCCAGAAGGTGATTAATCATTAGGAAAATTAAGCTTCAAATTTAATTTCTTTTTCAAATGTTATTCCATCAACTTCAATGAATCTTTTAATTTTTCCTTTTCTTTTTGCATTGACTCTAGCTTTTGCAGGATCATTCGCAAATTCTTTTGGAATAACTAACTCTTCGATTATAAAAGTATGTTTAATTTTAACTTTTGAAAAATCTTTATCATAGTCAAATAAAAATTCTTTCGCAAAACTAATATCTTCTGTCTTAAATGTACAAAAATCTGCTTTTGCTGCTTTGTCAGCCCCAGGTTTTGCGGATTTAGGCAATTTTTGTTTGGTTGTTAAGTTACCATAATCTGTGTTGAATGTAAGCAAAAACAAAGCATTTGGGAACTGTTTTAATGCATTTAATAAATCATCTTGCGAAATATCTGCAGCTATTTGAAATTTTTTTATACCTGCAAATTGGGAAACATCTGCAATAGGAAATTTAACTTTATCCTTAAATTCCTTATTGTTAGTTATAACTACACCGCTAATATGTGCAGTATCTTTAATCTTAAGAGCTAATAAGGAAACAAATTCTTTTGCAAATTCGTAGCTAGTTTTTATTTTAAGATTTTTTTTAGTTTTATCAATTTCTATAAGAGCTTTATCTTCAAAAATCCCTTTACTATATCTTTCAAACTGAAGATGTACACTTCCATCTATTTTATTTTCGAATAATTTTTTTATGAAATTCATTTTTGAATGTCGTTAATCCATTTTAAGAAAACTTGATTTACATCATTAACACTTAAAGAAACTATCATTGGCCTCTCATATGAATGATGTTCCTTGACATATTTCTCTATTTCCTTGAAGTTATTCTTTGCTGATTGGATTACTAATGCAAATTCCCTGTCATGGATAACTTCATCTTTCCACCAATAAAAAGAACTAATTGGGAGGTAATTAACACATGCTGCAATTTTCTTTTTAACAATTCCCTGTGCTATGTTTCTTGCTTCTTCCCGAGTATCGCATGTAACATAGACTAAAAGCATAAAATTCAAATCAAGATTGCATTTATAAAAGTTTTTAAATTTAAAAAATATCCAAGTATTGATATAGTCCCGTAGTCTAGCGGTCAAGAGGCTTGGCCTGATAAGATAGCGGACTCTGGATCCGTTGACCCAGGTTCGAATCCTGGCGGGACTATTTTTAGATTAGAATAAAATCTCCTTTTGAATAAGGTGGCGACGAAAGGCACAATATCTCAAGGGGTTGCTTTAAAGTATTTTTAAGAGAATGATGGATATTTTGAGGGATGTAAATCAATGAACCTTTACCTATATTTTCATCTTTATCATCCAATTTAATTGTCCCTTCCCCTCGGATTACGAAATAAACTTCTTCACTCTTTATATGGTAGTGTTGTTTTGCTTTTTTTAATCCTTTAAGATAGCCTACTGCAATTCCAATATTAGAATTTGTTCTTTCTTTAAGAGAATTTAATTCATAAACTGTTGCACCATCATGAGAGATATGAGATTCAGTTAATAAGTTAAGTTCCTTGACTTGTGGTTCTTCAAATTCTCTTAATATTAATTTAATATCTCTAGGATCAAAAGAAGGTGTTGATATAACTAAGTGCTCTAGATCTTCACTTTCTGATATATTTTTGAGTTTATGTGGAACTCTTACATCTATTGATACATATGCTCCTTTCTTAACGTTATAGGCTTGATTATTAAGATATAAAATTCCTCTTCCGCTTAAGATAAAATATTTTTCATTTGTAAAATAGTGGTTATGGAGAAGTGAAACATTTTTTGGATACATAAGGACATGAGCTAAACTGACTGATTCAAGTTTTATAACCTCACGAAGAATTTGATTACAAATATTTTCTACTGTCGGTATATCATATATGTTCAAGATATAAGGTTGCTTAACCATAATACATCAAAGATTGTATGTATTTACTCATTTATTATTTTTATGCCTTTTAAAGGCTTTTGATACGTGCATAAAATACCAAGCTATAATTACTGCAATTAAGATTATAATTATAGAATCTGCTATAAAACTATATTTATGGATTAACGTCCAATTTTCAGCTAATATAAAACCTAAGAATAAAAGAAAGGTATTCCAAATTGTACCTCCAATTAATGTGTAAATAACAAATTTAGTAAGATTCATTTTTCCCATGCCTGCAGGAATTGAAATTATATGTCTTACAACTGGAATGAATCTCCCAATGAAGATCGTTTTCTCTCCATTTTTTTTAAAGAAATCTTCTGTCCATTGCAGGTGTGCTTCTTCTAATAATAAATATTTGCCAAATTTTCTTATAAACTTATCTCCATAAAATTTCCCAATGTAATACGAGATTAACGAACCGATTAATGTGCCTAATGAGCTAAATATTATTGCCAGGGTCAAAGATAGTTTGCTTGTTGCAACAAGAAATCCAACAAATGGCATTACTAATTCTGAAGGGATAGGAGCGATCATACTTTCGAGAGCCATCAATATTAATATCCCAAGATAATTTATTGCCAAAATTATCCCTGTAATAGTTTCAATTAAAGCTGAAAACATAAATTTTGAGAAAAATTTTAAGTTAAGAAGGTTCCGGTTCCAAAAATCATTTTGATACTCTTTTATAGTAATAAACTTAGAAAGATTTATAATTTTTCTTATATTTAAATATGAATGGCAAGCAAAAAATCAGATTCTAGTGTGAATGAGAACCAAGAAAAGAAGAAAGCAAATTGGCCTTTGTACGTAATTAAAGTTTCAATTTATGCATCAATTGGATTAGGGATTTGGAATATATCTGAAAAATATCTAGCTCCACAGATTAACAAATATTTCGATTCACGGATTAACAAACTTAATGATCAAAGACGTACTGAAATTTTAGCTAAATTAGAACATAGTATAAGAGAGTATTACTTAAATTCTACATATATTAATGCTTCTAAAATCAACTATGCTAAGGAAAGTGAATTACTGTCAAAGTTACAATTACAGAACTTTTCAGATAGTAAGCCTGATCGAGATAAGTCGATAGAAAATTTAGTAGAGAATACTGTAAATATTGGGCATATTTTTGTACCTTCTTTAGATATAGATAATTTAGTTGAAGATGTTTTAGGTTATGATGGGAGATCAAATATAATCTTCTGGAATTCTGGACCATCTTCGAATGCATTTATTATAAGCAATGAAGGACATCTTGTTACTGCACTTCATGTTGTAGAAAATTATTTTAATGATTACAATAAAGTAGTTGTAATGGATGATAAGAAAAAAATTCATAATGTCACAGCCATTTTAGCATTTTCTAAACTTTATGATCTTGCACTTTTGAAAACAGATATAAAAGGAAATATATCAGTACCGATACTTGTTAATGAGGATACTCTACCTAAAAATGCAACCTTATACAGTATTGGTAAAAATGTTATAGGTCGTCCTGATTTTGAATTTACAGCGGAGAAAGTGTATATTAAAAATAAAGACACTATAAGTATAGAGAGGATTGTTTCTGCAGGTATCCTAAAGAGAGTGAGCGATGATATTATAATAAGTAGAGAGGGTACTTTATTGGGAAAGAATGTATTAGCTAATAATTTTAGTCGAGGTGGTTACAGCGGAATGTTTGTATCTGATGAATATGGAAGGATTGTCGGTGTACATTCATTAGGTGGATCTGAGGGAAGCAGATTATCACCTGCATCAAAAATTAAAGAACTCGTTGATTTCTATCTAGCCTCATTAAAAGGCAAATAGTTAAAAAGAGAGAATTTTCATATTATAAATATTTTATAAATTGAGAGAAATGGGAATCATTAAAATAAAAGAGGTTAGTAAAAGTTTTAGGGATAAATCTCAAGAAATCCTAGATAGAAAAAATGATAAGGCTAAATTTAAATTTTTAAAATATATCACTTACAGAAAGTTAGTAAAGGCTCTTAATTGTGTAACTTTTTCTGTTAATAAAGGCGAAATTTTTGGTTTGCTTGGACCTAATGGTGCTGGAAAAACAACATTGAGTAAAATGATAGTGGGACTGCTTAAACCTGATAAAGGGAGAGTATTAGTTTTTGATAAACAAGGTGATGATATTAATAAAGAAAGTAGGAGATTTAATGTTGTTTTTGCCAGAGCAAACCTATTTTATGAATTAAGCGGTAGAGAAAATCTAGAATTTTATTCTAAGTTATATGGAATTAAAAATTATAAAAAAAAGATTCAAAGGTGGATAGAAATTTTTGAGGTTGATAAGAAAGCAGAGAGCAAGACATATACTTATTCTACAGGAGAGGCAATGAGATTTAAAATAATTAAAGCACTTTTAAATCAGCCAGAACTATTGGTTTTAGATGAACCTACTATTGGGTTAGATGTCAATATGGCGATCAAAATAAGAGAGTTATTAAAGCAATTAAATAAGAAATACAATGTTACAATTTTTCTAACTACACATTATATGGAAGAAGCAGATTATTTATGTGATAGAGTAGCAATTTTAAATAAAGGAAAAATTTTAAAGATAGGTACTGCAAAGGAAATAAAGGGATTATTGAGGAAGAATAAAATTGTAGAAGTTCAAATTAAAAATTTTAATAGCCTAGTTTTAAAGAAAATTAAAGATTCTGGATATGTCAAAGATTTAGAATTTATTGGAGTTGAAGAAAAAATCAGAGTAATCCTGAAACTGACTGCGAAGGTTGAAGATTTTATTACTTTCTTGCATAAAAATAATCTGAAGGTAAGTTCAATAAATGTGGAAGAACCAAGTTTAGCAGATGCATATCTCTATTTAACTGGTCAAGAGTTGGTGAGCGATGAGCTTCTTTAGGGATTTATGGATACTAACGATATTAGACTTCAAGAGATATTATACTTGGTCAGAAAGAATTGTATTTGATGTACTATTAAGCATAATTGGTTTCTTGAGTTTTGTATTAGTTTGGCAGGCTGTCTTTAAAGGAGGTTTTGAAGGTATAGGACCTTTGACAAAAGATAATTTCATTGTATTTATATTGTCTGGAAGTATTGTTTGGGAATTTATTAGCGTAAATTTAACAGGCGATGGTATATGGGCTTTTATAAGGGAGAAATATCAGGGAACATTGCCTTACCTATTAGTTAGTCCTGCAAATAAATTAGCTTTTGTGTATAGCAAAGTCATGATTAATTTGTTTAAAATATTAATCAATGTTATATTGTCTTTGTTTGTTGCTTTTGTTTTCTTTGATATTAATTTTAATGGAAGTATTTTGTTAGCTATCTTTTCATTACTTCTTATTTTTGTTACATTTTCTGGGATTGGAATTGTAATTGCAAGTTTAGGTGCGTGGAGAGAAGGCATTGCAAATGTCTCTTTTGTTCTTGGTTCTATATTATACTTAGTATCTGGGGTATATTATCCAATAGAAATTTTTCCGGAAACAATGCAAAAAATATTTTTTGTACTACCAACAACCCAGTCAATCAACTTACTAAGAGAAATAGTAATTAATAATGCATCTTTTCTTAATGTGTTTCCAATTTTAAGTTACCTGTTAATCTGGGGAATTGCTTTAATAATTTTAGGTCTTATAATTTTTAAGAAATTAGAAAAGAAAATTAGTTTATTAGGTATTTAATTAATTCGATAGACTTATAAATTTCTTTAAAATATTTTGAAACTATGCTCCGTTAGTCTAGCCCGGTCAAGGATTCGGCCCTCTCGAGCAAACTTTTCTTAAAAGTTTAATCAAAATGGAGAAAGGCCGAGACCCGAGTTCAAATCTCGGACGGAGCATTTAATGCTTGAGAGCATTTAAATAATTTTTCACAATCTCTTTCCCGGAGGGGTGGTAGGAGGCAAATAAATGAAAGGGATATTAAAAGGATCCTTAGCAGCAATTGTATTTGCTATCGGAGTTGAGGCAATTTCATGCAGTGAGGCAACAAGGCCTTTTGAACAAGGATTGGGCTGCACGCTGCAGGATACTACTTTGGTATCTGTAAATGATCAAAGGTCACTTCGATTTGAAGCTGAAAGTAGCACCTATTATGTAAGGATTTTGCATGTAAGGCCAGAACCAGAGGATGTGCCCAACCCAAGTGCACATATCGTTTCTATGTTGGTCAATAACTCAAGATACGTAAGTGGACTGTTGAGTAATGGTCAAGACATTGATAGGCTCTATTTAAGAGGAGAAACTACATCCACCGAACCAACAGGTGGTGACGAAGCAATTCTAGACATTACGTACGCTAGGGGGCGCATTCCACCAAGTGAAGGTGCTGAAAGAGGAACTGTTGGTCTGAGATTCATACGGTGTAGATAAACTTACTTTTCTTTTTTTATTTAATCAAAAGAGGTAATGCCCAAATTAAAGATAATGCTAAGATCGAATAACTTACATGCCTCATAAATTTGTTAGTGTACCGATTAGGATTTCTACAGAGTCTGAAGAAAGTGCATATATTTATAAAAGTGGAGAAATTTAATTTTAAATGCCAAATGCTTTATTAGTTTATCCAAAGAATCCTGTTACATTTTGGAGTTTTGATGAAGCTTTAAAGATTGCTGGGAAAAAATGTTCTTTTCAACCTGCAGGATTACTTACAGTTGCAGGAATGTTACCAGAAAGATATGCGCCTAGAGTCATAGATGAAAATGTTGAACCTTTAAGAGATACAGATTTAGAATGGGCAGATGTTGTTTTAACTTCATCTATGATAATACATTTGGATTCACTTGAAGAAATTATTAAACGAGCTAAAGAACATAGAAAACCTGTATTGTCGGGAGGTCCATTAGCAACACAATATTTTAATGATATTAAAGGTGATGCAACTTTCTTCTTAGGCGAAGCTGAAGCAGGATTTGTTGACACATTAGATGAAATTGTAAGGCAAAGATTTATACCTGGAAAGCGAGTAGTTGATAAGCGAAAAAAGTTTGAATCCTTAAATAATACTCCTTTACAAAGATTTGATTTAATCAAGGATAATCTGCAAAAATATGCTTCGATGGCTATACAAATTACCAGAGGTTGCCCGGAATCCTGCACTTTTTGTAACATACCCTCATTGTATGGAAAGAAAACAAGATTAAAATCTGCAAGCGATGTAATTCAAGAACTGCAATTACTCTATGATCTTAAATGGAGAGGATCGGTAATGATTGTAGATGATAATATTGTTGGTAATCAGACAGCAATTATCCCGATTCTGAAAGAAACTGCTCATTGGCAAGAGAGGCATAACTATCCTTTTAGCCTCCATACTCAAGGAAGTTTAAGAATGTATGAAGATCCTAAGTTAATGGACGCTATGTACCAAGCTGGATTTAATCTGGTTTTTTGGGGGTTAGAATCTCCAGCTGCTGAAAGTTTAAAGGCTATGGGTGCTCAAAAAAATCTGCAAGCAACTAATGAACGTGGAAGGAGATCAATGCTTGAAAAAGTTCGTGAAATTCAAAAATATTATTTTAGGGGTCAAGCTGGTTTCATTATTGGTTTTGATGCAGACCCCCCTGATATTGCTAAGAGGATGAAGGCATTTATTGATGAATCAAGGATTAGTGTTGCAATGGTTGGTCCCTTAGGAGTCTTGCCAGATACTCCGGATTGGATAAGATACTCTAGAGATAATAGACTTGTAGAAAGTGTGAGGTATAATGGAGATTCTGGATTGTTTGCCAAAGAATTAAGTTATATTCCAAGATACCAAGATGGAAGTGAAATGGATCCAGAAATTGTTTTAGGAAGGCATCGTGAAGTTGTACAACATATAAACAGTCCTGAGAATTATTTTGCAAGGACATTAGATTATATTAATCATAGAGAAAGAAAACCAATTAGGCAAACTAGGATTGATTTTGCTAATTTTAAAGCTGCATTTAGATCTTTTTATTATCAAGGAATTAAGAGTGATTACAAAAAAACTTACTGGGATTATTTATGGAAAGTTGCATCTCATGATTTAAGAGATATTCCAGATGCGATTACTTATGCTGTAGAAGGCCATCATTTAATTACGCTAACTAAAAAAGGGTTGGAAGAATTTAAGGGTAAAATTGGATTAGAGAAGAGTGTTTAAGACTATATATTTTAATATAGCTTTATAATAATGGTAAGGCAACTAGTAAGGATATAATTAGTAATACATAACTTACATGTCTAATATAACTGTTTGTATATAAATTTGGGTTTTTTATTACTTTTAAATAAAAGGGGGCAATTAGTAAAACTATAGGGGTTAAATAAATTAAATTATATGGTAGTGAACCGATGTTCTCAATATTAAAGAATTTATCATTAAATAACATTAAGAAAAATGAAGCTATCGCTATAAACATTAAAGCGAAGGCAGAAATTTTAATTCTATCTTTATTATAAGTTGTTACTGAACTTTTATACTTTAATTTTTTTTCTAAATCATAATGATGAAGTCTATAAAATAAAAATCCAGATGTTTTTGTCAATGTTACAAAAATTAAGCCTAAAATGGGGATGTTAAAAGATGTTGTAAATAAAAACCATCCCGCTAAAAATCTCAGAATTTGGCCCAGCATACCGCAAGAGATAAAGTCCCAATTAGCAGATTCTTTAAATCTAAATGGTTTCAAAGTATAAGTTAATTGGTTGAATAAGGTAAATATTATTATTAAAAGAAAATAAAAACTAATGAGTGAAGATAAAATAATAGACAAAGAAATTAAAATTGAGGCAGATATTGTGGCAGTTTTTTTACTTAATTGGCCTGATATTATAGGCCTTTCTTTCTTTTCTTTATGAAATTTGTCCACATAAATATCACTTAAGTCATTTAATATATAAAGACCAGACCACATTAATACCCCTAAGACTAAAAAACCAAAAAAGAACTCTTTTATAGGAGGTAATTTATTTAATGCTAAATAAGATGCCAGTAGCATCACCCATAAAGTTTTTAGCCATAATAGAGGCCTGCATGATTTAATAATATTTAATAGAGTTTTCAAATCACTATTTCATAATTTTATGATGTTATAAAGTTTATGATTTAATTACGTCTGTGTAAATTATTATGTCTTCTTGGTTTATTGAATCCGGATCTATAATCAAAATCTCTTCTTCCAACATCAAAGTAAACTCTTTTAAATTCTTCTCTAGGAAGCTTTAAAATTTTAATGGGATACTTTTGCAGGACAGCGGAAAAGAAAGAATGGTCATTAGAGGAAAGTAATGTTATTGCTTTTCCTGATTTGCCTGCGCGGGCAGTTCTACCAATTTGATGCACATATTCTTCTGGATTTTTTGGAACACTATAATTAAAGATATGTGTAACATTTTTTATATCTAGACCCCGAGCAGCTATAGCAGTTGCTACAAGAACATGAGGTTTTCCCTTGTGAAAGCCATTTATAACATTTAATCTTTTGTTTTGTGACATACCTCCATGGATAACTTGCGCATCTATGTCATTCTTAATTAAATTCCTTGCAGTAAGATCTGCGTTTCGTCTAGTCGAACAAAAGACTATGGCTAATTTAGGATTTTCTTTTTTGATTAAGTGCACTAGCATTGAGAATTTCTCTTTTATGTCAACATCATAATAAAATTGATTAAGGTAACTTTCTTCCACATGTGGTTGAGATCTAATAACTACTGGTGATTTCATGTAGTGATTTTTCAGTTTAGCAATATCATCAGATATAGTGGCCCCAAATAATAATGTCTGTCTATTTTTTGGAGTCGCCTTCAATATAATTTCTATGTCTTCGATAAATCCCATAGTAGACATTTTATCCGCTTCATCTAAAACAATGACTTTAATTTTTGATAGGTCTAAAGATCTTCTCGATAAATGATCTACTAATCTTCCAGGAGTGCCAACTACAATATCTGCTTTCCTAATGTGAAATTCTTGAGGTTGCAATGAAACCCCACCATAAACTACTGTTGTGTATAACTTAAAATATTTTGTAAGTTTTCTGATTTCCCTAGCTACCTGTTCAGCAAGTTCCCTTACAGGAACAACAATTAGAATTTGCACTCCTTGCCCAGTTTTTATATTATCAAGAATAGATGAGCCAAATGCTATGGTTTTTCCCGAACCTGTTTTAGACATGGCAATTATATCATGACCTGATTTTATTTGAGGTATAACCTTTATTTGGATATCTGTAGGTTCAATTATGTCTTCTTCAGATAATGCTTTAACTATTTCTTGTTTTATCCCTAATTCAGTAAAATCCATTTTTAATATAGAAAACCTTATAATTTCTAAAAGCTAAATATTCCATTAATCAGTGAGGTTTTAATCGAGTTTATAAACATAACTATTTTAGACTTTTTAGATGAATTTGTTATACTTGACTTCATAAAATTTAAATATTAGTTTTGTATTTATCTAGATTATGGTTAAAAAAATTAAAAAATCAGGATTATTTGGTAAAGTTGTATTAGTATTAAGTATTCTACTTATGGTCTATTTAATAACAATAAATGCCTATTTATTTGACTTAAATAAAGATTTAAAGCAAGAATTAGCAAATTCAAAAGCTAATCTGGAGATTAAGAAAGAAAGTTTCAAATTTAGTGCTGAGAATGAGCAGGGGACTTTAGTAAGCATTTTATTACCGGCAGTTAATAGGGATGGTAAAGGAGTCAGTACAGTATTGAAAATTCGTGCAGAAAAGGGGACTGGCAAAACCCTTGCAGATATAGACAATTTATTATTCTGGGTAGATACACAAAATAGTATAAGGATGGCAAAAGAAGTTGCGTCTGATATAACCAATACGGATTTAAGCAATGTAGACTTAACATATAGTGTTGATGCTGGTGATGCCCAAGTTATATCAGGACCTAGTGCGGGAGCTGCTTTGGCAATTGCAACTATTGCAGGAATTGAGGGCAAATCCCTTAATAAAAAAGTTATGATTACTGGTAGTATCAATCATGACGGAACTATTGGTCCTGTTGGGGAAATAGCTCAGAAAGCAAAGGCTGCCAAAGAAGCAGGTGCAGAAGTATTCCTTGTACCTTTACTACAAGGCCAAGAGGTTGTTTATGAAAGACAGGAACATTGTCAGAAATTCGGTAGAAGTCAATTCTGTACAATTGAGCAAATTCCAAAAAAGGTTAATGTTGAAGATGAAGCAGGCATTAAAATAGTTGAAGTGAGAACTATAAAGGAAGCTTTAGAATACTTCTATAATTAAAATGGATTTAGAAAAACTCAAAAAAGAACAAATTGAGTTATCCAGTAAAGTTTCAATTATTGGTACTCATAAAGAAATTAAAACTATTGGTGGTTGTGACCAATTAGTTATTGGAGATGAGATATATTCTTGTGTTGTTTTGTGTGATGCTGATAATTTTTCTGTTCTAGAAAAAACTTTTGCTATCAGAAAAGTTGATTTTCCTTATGTTCCTGGGTTTCTAGCATACAGAGAAGCACCGGTCATTATTGATGCTTTCTCAAAATTAAAAAATAAGCCTGATTTAATGATGATAGATGGAAATGGGATCTTACATCCGAGAAGATTTGGTATTGCATCACATCTTGGGGTTACATTAAATATAGCTACAATTGGAGTTGCTAAAAAATTATTGATAGGCAGAGTTGAGAAAGACAAGGTATTTGTTGGGGAAGAGTTAAGAGCTATGAGATTAGAAACAAAAAAAGGAGCAAATCCAATATACATTAGCCCAGGACACATGGTAAGTGTTCTTAGAAGTTATGAAATTGCAAAAAATTCCATAAAGCCACCACATAAACTGCCAGAACCACTTCATTTAGCACATAAGTATGTTAGTAGAATCAAGGAAAAAGTAAGCCCGGTAGAAGAATAAGCTGAAAGATTTATTAAGTTAATCTTTTACAATGTTTTTATGGGCTTGTGGTCTAGTGGCTATGTCAGAAACTTTTGAGAAAAGTTTAATCAAAATTTAAGTAGCAAACACAACTCTCACTCAGTTGAGGTCCCAGGTTCGAAAGAAACTTTTGAGAAAAGTTTAATCAAAGTGCACGAAAGTCCTGGCAGGCCCACTTGTAATATGAATTATGACCAGCATTTTATAAAGGATGATCTTGTTGCAGCCAGGATAGTAAAGTACGCTCGGGTCTCATCAAAATATAAGGTAATTGAAATTGGTTCGGGTAATGGGGTTATAACAAAGCAATTAGTTAAAAAGAGCCCTGTCACTACTATTGAAATTGATCCTAAATTATGTGAAGAATTAGAAAAATTAAAACTACCAAACTTGAAAGTAATAAATAAAAATATT
>Ga0209541_10001238_pt1 | contig 51354 bp, 48 predicted proteins | sample RifCSPlowO2_01_FD_184027 | JGI IMG/M metagenome (GOLD analysis project Ga0209541, IMG submission 184027) | Groundwater microbial communities from Rifle, Colorado - Rifle CSP2_plank lowO2_0.1 (SPAdes) (version 2) | ecosystem: Environmental > Aquatic > Deep subsurface > Groundwater | place... | reverse complement strand
AGGTCGAAAATATAAGGATAAAAACAGAGGAGGTAAAAAAAATACGGGAGGAGACCAAAAAATTGGAAGAAGAAAAACAAAAAGCTCTTGAGAAAGTAGCTAGGTTATCACAAGAAGAAGCAAGGGAAGATCTTTTTAATCAAGTCCAAAAAAACTCCGAGGAAGATCTCCTTGTTCGAATGCAGAAATTAGAAATTGGTAATTCCGAAAAACTAGACAGACGAGCAAAAGACATTTTAGCTACTTCAATTCAACGACTATCATCTTCTACCGCGGCTGAATTAATGACCACCATTGTTTCTATCCCCTCTGACGACATTAAGGGAAAAATAATTGGAAAAGAGGGGAGAAATATTAGAGCTTTTGAAAGAGAAGCGGGGGTTGAATTAATTGTGGATGACACCCCAGAATCAATTATTATTTCTTCTTTTGATCCTGTTAGGAGACAAGTGGCTAGGGTAGCTTTAGAAAATCTAATTTTAGATGGAAGAATTCAACCGGCCAAAATTGAGGAGATGGTTGCTAAAGCCAAAGACGATATAAATAAAATTATAAAAGATAAGGGAGAACAAGCTGTTTTTGAGTGTGGCATTTTAAACCTAGACCCAAGAATTATCGCTATTTTAGGACGATTATATTTTAGAACTAGTTATGGACAAAATGTTTTGCAACATTCAATTGAAATGTCTCATATTGCTGGCATGTTGGCCGAAGAACTTGAAGCTGATGTAAACATTGCTAAGGCTGGGGCCTTAGTTCATGATATCGGGAAAGCCTTGGATCACGAAGTCCAAGGAACTCATGTTGATATTGGTGTTCGGATTCTTAATAAATTTGGAGCTAATGAAAAAATTGTTCAAGCTATGAAATCTCACCATGAAGATTATCCTTATGAAACAATTGAATCAATTATTGTTCAAGTAGCTGACTCAATTTCTGGCGGGCGACCAGGAGCCAGAAGAGATACTGCAGAAAATTATTTAAAACGATTAAAAGAATTAGAAACCATTGTTAACGCTTTTGAAGGAGTAGAAAAATCATTTGCTCTTCAGGCTGGACGAGAAATACGGATTTTTGTTACTCCTGATAAAGTATCCGATATTCAAGCCAAAAGTATGGCTAGGGAAATTGCTATTAAAATTGAACAGGATCTTAAATACCCTGGTGAAATTAAGGTAACTCTTATTAGAGAGAATAGAATCACAGATTATGCACGGTAATCTAATGATCTAAAAAAGAAAAAGCTAAAAAACAGATTTCCCCAAACAATACTAGATAAGTTGCATTGAAATTAGCTTGATATATAATAAGGAAATAACTCCTCTTTGTTTAAAGGGGAATAAATAAGGTAAAAATAAGGTCGAGGTATTACCAAACCTAAATATCTAAAAAATATTATGAACAAACAAGCAATTGCTGATATGGTTCATGGACAAATTGGTGGAACTAAAGCTCAAGCGGAAAGGGTTGTTGATGGAATTTTCGACACTATCACCAATACAATAAAAAAAGGAGGGGAGGTTTCTATTGCTGGTTTTGGAATTTTCTCTTCAAAGAATCGAGCAGCCCGAATGGCTAGAAACCCAAAAACTGGAGCAGCCGTAAGTGTCCCCGCCACTAGAGTTCCAAAATTTAGAGCTTCCAAGGCCCTGAAAGACGCGGTCAAATAATAAATTTTTTACTCAACAAAAAACCCCTTATCAGAGGGATTTTTTGTATTTAATAAAATTAATAAATAAAAAATAAAATAGGAAAGGGCCCAATAAATTGAGCCCTTTGAATTTTAAATTAATCGTCTTAATACCGTTTGATAAAAATCTTTTGGAATTGAAATCTCATCCTTAACACAACCATTATTAAATTTATTGATTTTATAATTTTTGCTTCCAAGCCAAATATCTAACAAACTACTGTTACGAATATTCCCATGAACTACAAAGCGAGCGGTGTCATTGCCCGGACATCTCCAAACCTCGCCATCGTAATGAATATACAAACCATGAGTTAATTGATTGCAAGGAGCAATTCCTACGTAAGGAGAAACTTTCTCTTGTTTTAATTCATCAATGGTCTTAGCTTCTTTATTAATGAGAAATAAATAAATTTCTACAGCAAGATCTTTATACTTACGTTCAAATTCTAGTCCTTGGTGACTTTTGACCAGCTTGTGTCCCTTTCCGCTAACCATTGTGGTTGTAATAAGTACAGGGATATTTCTGTCACATCCCCATTTGAAAATTTCTGAGACACCATCAATTGTTTCTGGCCCAACCGGACTAGTGATAATAGCCAGTCTTTGTTTTTCCTGGTCACTATTCATTCCAGCTTGACATAACCTTTCAATGGCAATGTTTCGAGACTCGTGGTAATTAAAAGCATCACGAAGCTTTGGGGTTTTTGTTGGAATATATTTGTTTTCAATTTCTGAATCAAAAGAGCGACTACCAACCAAAAAAGTTATATTATTGTAATTTGTTAATTTATTAACAAATTCTTGAGAATTAATACCATGATACATCTGTGATAAAACATCTGACCCCATAATAGCTCCTTTGGTAAAAATCCCAACAATAATATTCCTTTTTTGCAAATCATCTAAAATTTGGAATAAATTCGGATTTGCCAATAATTCGCCAGGTCCAAGAAATTTTATTGATTCTAATCCTAATTTAAGACCTTGATCAATAATATTTACAACTTCTGCATAAGTCATAATTGTATTTTTGACTACCGTATTATTGAAACAACCTGGACATGAATGTGGACAAGGATAATTCTTTGCAAAAACTTTTTTAACATCACTTAAAGAAGAACTGTTAACTATACTAGCAAATTTAGAATCGGAAATATTAATGTCTAAAGTTAGAAGCTTTTTAATATCTTTACCATTAATAATAATCTTCTCACCAATACGATTTTTTGGAAAATGCCAACCCCAAATAGCGAGCTTTTTGGGAATAAAGTTAACTGGCTGAACATTTGGAAACTTATTTTTCATAATTTATATTTTTTGTTATAAAATATTTAAACGAACAAGTTATTGACTTATAAATATAATATCTTATAATGTAAAATATTGTCGGCATATATAAAAAAAGTTATAAAATATACTATAATAATCCTTATTTTATAATAAAAAATGTGTTATATATTTTTCCACAACAATATGATATTATAAACAATATATGATTGAAAAAATCCTAAAACAATTAAATTTCTCGTCAAAAGAAATAGAAGTTTATTTAATAATAACAAAAATTGACCAAGCCTCAGTATCATTAATATCAAAAGAAACAAATATAAATCGAACTACTATATACGATATTCTGGAAAATCTTATGTCAAAAGGTATTGTTTCAAAAATTAAAAAATCAAGTAAATCCTTTTTTTATGCATTACCTCCTAGTAGACTTACTGATTATCTTGAAAGAGAAAGACGAGAATATAATCTAAAAATAGATATTCAGAAAGAAAGAATAGAAAAAATAATGCCTGAATTAATTTCTTTACAAAATTTGCATTCAAAGAATAAACCCAGGGTTCATTTCTTTAGCGGGGAAAAAGGGATGAGGGAAGCCTATGAAGATTCCTTAACGGCTGAAGGAACGATCCGCGCTTATGCAAATGTAGAAGAAATGCATAAGGGATTGCCTAATTTTTTTCCTGAATATTATAAAAGAAGAACTCAGGCAAATATTCATATCAAAGCGATAATCCCCCAAAATGAGATTTCAAAAAGTAGAGTGCAAAAAAATAGTGAAGAAATGAGAACAACAAAATTTTTGCCAGAAGAAAAAATGACATTTAGTCCGGAAATTAATATTTATAATGATAAAGTTCTTCTTGTTTCTTGGAGGGAATCAATGGCCATCATCATCCAATCAAAAGAATTGGCTGATTTTCATAAATTGACCTATGACCTATTGTGGGATAATTTATAATTTTTTAACACTACAACCCTTGGCTTTGTGGGCATCATTTCTTATTCCTCTCATCCCATAACCGTCAAAATAAAAACCAAGTACTTTTCTGGTTCCATAAACATTTGAAACGATTGTTCTTCCTTTTGATTTTCTTATTTCTCTAGGAATTCTTACCATCCCTGTGGTTAAATTTCCATCATCGGCTATTTTATCAATCATTTCTGCCTCTTTTGTTGAAACACCATCAACAACAAGGGTGGGGATAGCATTGTTTCCTCCAATAAATTCCCAGTGGTAAGTTTTTTTCCATTTATTTTTAGGCCAAGCATTTAAATAAGGACCATTCCAACCCTTGGCGGGCCTATTTCCTTTATAAGAAAAATTTCCTGAAACAAACATGGCTGTTTCGCAGACATCACCCCAACTAGCATCATAACCGGGAAGCTCTTGGACATCATTAATATACGCGATGATAGCTTGATTCATTTCGCTAGCTTGGGCAATAGTGGCCACCACTCTTGCTCTTGTCCGGGCAGAATTAAGAGGAATCATTACAATACTAACTAAAAGACTCATTATGGCAATAACGACAAGCAATTCAATTAGGGTAAATCCCCGCTTATTATTCATCATACTCTAAGGTAATCATTTCTGGATTATCATTAATAAACTCTTCGGAATAATACTGATTATCTTTTTGTTGAAACCAGCCAAAAGAAAGGAAAAAGGCAACAAGAAAACAAAAAACAACCAGCCCGATCAAAAAATAATTTGCCTGTTTTTCATTTTTTATAAAACCACCAAAATGCTTTAGGACCCATTGGGTCATTTTTGATTCATAAAACCTATTTTCATGTTTTTTAATTTCTGGTTGATTTAAAAATTCAATATCATCAGACATCGTTTATATAATTGAAATTGTAACATGCTATGCAGTATTCTTGAATTAGTCCGAGCGCATTTCGCCGCCTGCGGCGGCGACGGCCAGCCCACCAAAATTTGAGCGGCTTCGCCGCGCTCTTTGACAATTTCAAGTTTTTCTATGAGTTAATCATAACTCATCACAGTAAATTTTCTAGCACCTTTACAAAAAGAAAAAGGGTTCGCCACCTTGCGATAGCGAACCCATGAGTTTTGGAGTTTGTGAGTCATCGGACTCCGAGCGTTGCGCCAGGGTATTCAAGTCCTTTCGGCTTGATGATGACTTTCTTGTCGTCGCTTCGTTCGATGTATCCGGCGCGAAGCGCAACAAGTTTGTGCGAAGAGGCGATTTCGGCAACTACATCCGCGTCGGCTTCCGAAACATAGAGTGCGAAACCCGCACCCATGTTGAAGTTGCCATACGCCTCCATGTCGTCCACCGGACCGTGCTTCTGCAAGAAGTCGAAGATCGGAAGTTGTTTCGGCAAACGCTCGATGATGTAGGCAAACGATTGCGTTGCTCGCATGAGCTTGCGCCAGCCGTGCCCCGTGACGTTCACTGTGTAGTGGATGTTCACGCCACGGTTAAGGCAATCTTCGACAAGAGCAACGTAGATGTGCGTAGGGTCGAGCAGTGTCTCGCCGTAGGTTCGACCATCGTTGAGCCGAGTCAGATAGCCGTCAGACAACCTATCGGCGATCTTCCGTGCCATTGTGAGGCCGTTCGCATGGATACCGGAACTCTCGACGAGAACGATCTCGTCGCCATGTTGGATGTTGTCCGCAGTGATGAGCCGCTCTTTCGGCTTCACGAGGCCCATCGCCGAACCGGAAAGAACAATCGCATACGGCACGACAACACCCTTAAGCGTCGGAGTTTCGCCGCCACCCCAAACGCAACGCGCAAGGTTGCAAGCGTTCTTCCAACCTTCGACAAGATCACGACGTCGTTTCTCATCGTCGAACCAGTTGGAGTCGCCGACGGCGAGGTGCATCGCCACTGAAAGCGGGAGTGCGCCAAGCGTAATCATGTCGTTCACGATCATCGCCACAGTGTCCTGCGCGATGTGGTCGTAATACGATTTGCCGGTAAGACGATACATCGCGTCGGCGACAAGATTTTTCGTGCCAAGTCCTTCCTCAACGTGCGCGAAATAGCTCTCGGCCGCCTCGATGAGGTACGCGCTCTCGCCACGACTCATCTCGACTTCTCGAAATTCGCCATTGTTGAGACGATTGATATTTGCGGCAGTCTCACAACCCGCGAGTTGCGCCATGCGCTTGAATGGGTCCATTGCGTCGTAACTCACGCCAACTCCAGCATAGGTCATCTTTTCTGTCATGTTCTTTCCTCCTTTTCCGTTTTTTGAGTTTTCAGGGTACAAATTAAGCCAAGCACTAGCTTGATCTCCTATGATGTAAATTACAACAAAACAAGATAGAAAGCAAGGTCAAAAAATAAAAAAAGAAATTCCTATGAATTTCTAAATCAAATGAGTATGAAAAAATTTTCTTTTACAAAATATGGTTCGAGCCGATATTTTTATCAGGTTCTTTGGCAGCTTTTAAGATCGCGACGAAGCCGCTCAAATTTTGGGGGGCTGGCCGTCGCCGCCGCAGGCGGCGAAATGCGTTCGGACTAATTCAAAAATACAACACCAGCAAGGAATTTGCAAGCGATTTGGGTTCGCCTCGCTTGCAAATTCCTTGCTGGTGCGGGTAGAGAGAATCGAACTCTCGTCTACTGCTTGGAAGGCAGTTATTCTACCACTAAACCATACCCGCTATATCGGGGTGCCGGGATTCGAACCCGGAGTCACTTGATCCCAAATCAAGCATGTTAGCCGTTACACCACACCCCGTCTATTAAATAATATAAAAATACTATCACATTTAAGCCAAAAATAAAAAGCTTATTCAAAAGAATAAGCTTTTCAAAAAATTTAAAAATTTTGATTTTTAATCTTCTGGAAGAAATTCTTTACTGGCTTCAAAACCAGGACCATCATAATTTTTTTCCAAAATTGTTACACAATCTATAATTCCCTCGTCACCAACTGAAACTTCGGGACCTTCATTAATTTGAAAATCATAAGGATCTCTCTTTTGATTACAAAGAGCTATTGTACGATTTTCTTCTGGTACAAATTTTTTCTTCCCCATTTATTGATTATTTTAAAAGTCAACAAAAAAAACATATCCTTGTTATTATACATTATTTTTCAAAAAAATAAAAGAATTTTTTTATAAAATAATATTTTCTATAAATTTGACTCTAGCTAATTTTTTGGCTGTATCTAAAAAAACAATTATTACATCAAATTGCCATTCTTGGTTATCAGAAACATTTATCCTTAATAAATAAGATTGGATAACTCGTGAGAGTCTTTTTAATTTCCACGAGTGAAGGTTATCTTCTGGTTGGTAATTATTAAATGTTTCTTTTTCTGCTTTATTATTTAAATCTTTAGACACAGATTTTACTTCAATAAAATGCAAAACATTTTTCTTCTCAGAAATTATATCTATCTCTCCATATCTCTTTGTATAATTTTTTTCTTTAATGACAAAACCCTGTTTCATAAGAAACTTACAAGCGATATTTTCACCTATTTCTCCTATTTTTTGATTATCAGAAGTAAATTTCTTCATCATTTTAATTATTTTAATTGTTTTTGTTTCATGTGAAACTATAACTGTGGATAAATCTGTTGATAATGTGTATAAAGGACATAAAAACAATTTGTCTTATAAGATGTCTGTTAAATTTATGCGCTCCTGGAGGGATTCGAACCCCCAACGACGGTTCCGAAGACCGTTATGATATCCATTTCACCACAGGAGCTTTAAGAGTTTTAGTATTATACCCTAAATTGATCATCAATGAAAATTAAGATATAATAGAAAATTATTATAAATAATAAATAAATAGTCTGCGGATATGGTTTAGTGGTAGAACACGTCCTTGCCAAGGATGAGACGGGAGTCCGATTCTCCCTATCCGCACAAAAACAATAATATGGATTATCATTTTGAAATCCCCAAAGAAATTTCTAACATAACAAAAACACTTGAGGAAGGTGGTTTTGAAGCTTATTTAGTTGGTGGGTGTGTTCGTGATTTATTTAGAAAAGACAAGCCTAAAGATTGGGATGTAACAACTAATGCCAACCCTGAACAGATAATGAAACTTTTTGAAAAATCAGTTTATGAAAATAATTTTGGAACAGTAGCTGTCATAAACGAAAATATAAATGATCAAACACTTAAGGTGGTTGAAATAACCCCTTATAGATTAGAAGCAAAATATTCTGATCACCGGCATCCCGATTCAATTATTTTTGGTAACAAATTAGAAGATGATTTAAAGAGACGAGATTTTACCATTAACGCCATTGCTTATAATGTTTCCAAGAAACAAGTTATTGATCTTTGTAACGGACAACAAGATATAAAGGACATGATTATAAGGACAGTCGGAAAACCCAGGGAAAGATTCTCAGAAGATGCTTTAAGAATGTTAAGAGGAATAAGATTAGCAACCCAACTAGGTTTCATGATTAACGCTGATACTGAAAAAGCTATATTAATGATGGGAAGTTTCATGAATAACATCTCTGCTGAAAGAATTCAGGATGAATTTGTAAAAATAATTATGTCTGACGAACCAATGAAAGGATTAATTACAGCTAATAAACTTGGAATACTAAAATATATAGTTCCGGAACTTGAGACTGGAATTGGTATTAAACAAAATAAAGATCATATTTATGAAGTTTGGGAACATCTTCTTAGAAGTATTCAGCATTCAGCCAAAAGAAGTTGGCCATTACACGTGAGACTTTCTGCTCTTTTCCATGACATTGCTAAACCAAAAACAAGATTTTGGATGGACGAAAAGAAGGATTATACTTTTTACGGACATGATGTTGTGGGAGCAAGAATAGCTAATGAAATCATGGTCAGATTGAAGTTTTCTAAAAAAATGATTGAAACTGTCACAAAATTGGTTAGAAACCATATGTTCTTTTCTGATATAGATCAAATTACTCTTTCAGCAGTGAGAAGACTAGTTTCACGTGTTGGACCTGAAAATGTTTGGGATCTTATGAGGGTTAGAGCTTGTGACAGAATTGGTATGGGAAAACCAAAAGAAACTCCTTATCGATTAAGAAAATATGAATCAATGATTGAAGAAGCAATGCGAGCTCCAGTTTCTGTGGGAATGTTAAAGATTGATGGAATTAAAATAATGGATGTTATTCATGAAACACCTAGCCCTAGAATTGGATACATTCTTCATGCTCTTTTGGAAGAAGTTTTAGAAAATCCTAGTTTGAACACAACTGAATATTTAGAAAAGAAAACCAAAGAATTAGCTCAATTTCCTGAAAAAGATTTAAAAAATCTAGGTAAGGCGGGAAAAGAAAAAAGAGATGAGGAAGAAGAAAAAGAGCTCTCCATAATCCGCCAGAGGCACGGGGTGAAATAATTCTGGGTATTATCGAAAGATGAAATAAAAAAGGCCATTTCTTAAAGAAAAGCTTGTTATTTTATGAAATAAACCCATAAAAATTTATTATTTGTTAAGCTTTAAGGCAAACAAGACTGTTCAATTGTTCTCCTCTCCTGTTTCTCGAGCGATAGAAAGCGCTGAAATTATTAGCCATATCACGGGACTGGATTACAATTTTCTTGAAGAATTAGGATTAAATTGTTCAGATGGAGATAAAATAAAAAATGTTATTTTAGATAAAATTTTAACTTTAACAAATGGCGAAATAGTAGTAATGGTTTCTCATTTACCAAATATATCAGGAGTTATTGTGTCTTTTGACTGTGGAAAACCAGAGATTAGGTGGATTGGAACCGGGGAAGCAATAGTTCTAAACTTTGGGGGTAAAAAGGTTGTGCGAGCACATAAATTATAATGTCTTTTTTTGTTATAAAACCCAACTAAATTTAGTTGGGTTTTTATTTTATCTTAATATTTATTTCAATCGGACAATGATCGGAACCATAAATATCCTTTAGGATTGTAGTTGATTTTATTTTTCTAATTAGATCAGCGCTAATAAAAAAATAATCTATCCGCCAACCAACATTTCTATCACGAGCTCTAGTTTTTAAATCCCAATAAGTATAAGTATCTTTTTTGTTTGGAAAAAAATGACGAAAGACATCAACATATCCCGAGGCAATTATTTCATCTAACCAAGCTCTTTCTTCGGGCAGAAAACCAGTATTCTGCTCGTTCGCTTTTGGCCGAGCAAGATCAATCTCTTCGTGAGCAGTATTGATATCCCCACAAAAGATTATTTTATAACCCTTTTTTCTTAGTTTGTTAATAAATTTTAGAAAAGCATCATAAAATTCAAGTTTATATTCTAATCTTTCTGGGCTCATTCCTCCGTTCGGGAAATAAATATTTAGCAGAACAAAACCATCAAAATAACTAACAATGATTCTTCCTTCTTGATCAAATTTTTTTATTCCAATTCCGTACTCAACTTTTTTTGGTTTAACTTTTGAATACAAAGCCACTCCGCTATATCCTTTTTTAATTTCCGACGAAGAAAAAAAAGATAAGTATCCCTTTGGTAATTTAACTTCTTCTGAAAGCTGGTCGGGGTGCGCTTTGGTTTCTTGTAAACAAAAAATATCAGGATTCTTTTTTAAAATATTTCCCCAATATCCTTGACGCTCAAGCGCCCGTAAACCATTAACATTCCAAGATATAATTTTCATAGTTGAATTATAACATACTACCTTTTGCCCTTATTATGAAAGGATTTATGAACATTTTTTAACTGCCGGTCAGTGATGTGTGTATAAATTTGAGTGGTGGAAATATTTGTATGTCCAAGCATCATTTGAACTGAACGAATATCGGCTCCGTTTTGAAGTAAATCAGTAGCAAAAGAGTGACGAATAATATGGGGGGTAACTTTTTTTGAAATCCCAGCTTTAATCGCATAATGCTTTACAATTCTTTCTATTGATCTTGGGGTCAATCTTATTTCGTTATTTTCATTTTTACTTTTTACTAATCGCAAAAATAGTGATTCTTCCATGTCTGTTCTTTTGTCTAAATATTTTTTGATAGCTGTTTTGGCCGTTTCTGATAAAAAAACCAAACGAATTTTTTCTCCTTTCCCTCTAATAGAAAATTCATCTTTTTTTAAATCAATATCTCTATTAAGCGAAGCTAATTCTGACACCCGCAGGCCAGTAGAAAAGAAAAGTTCCAAAATAGCCTTATCTCTTAAAGATTTTTCGTCACTTCCTTCTGGGGCCAGAAGGAGTCTTTCTAGTTCATCAGTGCTTATTAAATCTAAACTTCTTTCTTTTATTTTAGCTAACTCAATTTTGTCGGGTGATAAAACCTTTACATTTCTTTTCATTAAGTATCGCAAAAAAGACCGTAGAGATATTAAATAATAATTTTGAGTATTTTTTTTAAGATCTTGTCTGTTTAAATACAAACGAAACTCTCTGACTTTGTCATCATTAATTTCAATAATATTTTTTATCTTAGAAAATTCAAAAAACTTATTTAGATAACGCTCATAATTTTCAATCGTTTTTAAGCTATATCCTTTTTCTATTTCTAAATATTCTAAAAATTGCCTTTTAAGTTTTTGGGTGTCCATTCTTATATCCTATTATTCTATCACAATGTCGCACAATAAATGTTCTCTAAAAAAATATTTAGTCATAAAGACCCTTGCAAATGAAAGAAATTTATGATAAGATAACAAAACAATGTTAAAAGCAAAAAAAAAACAAGGAATTATCAAGAAATCCCAAATTCATGATAAAGATACTGGATCATCTCAAGTGCAGATTGGTGTTTTGTCTGAGAGAATTAATGAACTTTCAACCCACCTAAAAAAACATAAAAAAGACCATCACTCCAGAAGAGGTTTAATAAAAATGGTGAGCGACCGCCGAAAACATTTAAAATACTTAGAAAAAAAAGATTCTAAGGAATATATAAAAGCACTTAAAACAATAAAAGAAAAATAAAAATTAATTTATTTATATATACATAAATTCCCGAAAGGATGTTATTATAAAAATATGCCGATAATTAAACAAAAAGAACAAAGGGTAGGAATTTTTATTGATACTCAAAATCTTTATCATAGCGCTAAAAACCTTTATAAAAGAAAGGTTAATTTTGGAGCAATTGTCAAAGAAGCTCTAGCTGGACGAAAATTAGTTCGAGCCATTGCTTATGTTATTACCACTGAGGCCGGTGAAGAGAAAGGATTTTTTGATGCTTTAGAAAAATTGGGGATTGAAACTAAGACAAAAGATTTACAAATCTTTTTTGGTGGAGCCAAAAAAGGGGATTGGGATGTCGGCTTGGCGATTGATTCTATTAAATTAGCTCCTAAATTAGATGCGGTAGTTATTGTTTCTGGTGATGGTGATTTTGTCCCGTTGGTAGAATACTTAAAGACCAGCACCCAGGTTGAAGTTATGTCTTTTGGAAAATCATCTTCTTCTAAGTTAAAAGAAATAGTGGATGACTTCATTGATCTCTCCGAAAATCCAAAAAAATACCTTATTGGGTATAAATAAAAAAGGTGTTATAGTAGAACCAGTTTATAAAGTCGAGGAGAAAATTATAAAGTTATAAGGTGAAAGAGTAGTCTTTAGACGAGTAGGGTTGTACCTTCTCTCGACAAAGCTCGAGACAAGTTAGGACAACTTTAAGGTCTGGGGGTTACTCCTAAAAACAAAATGAAAACAAAAGAATATTCCGTTGAGATTGGTGGTAAAAAAATTATCGCTCAATTTACAGATTTAGCTGACCAGGCCGATGGTTCAGTTATTTTAAAATCTGAAGACACGGTGGTTTTTGCTTCGGCGGTAATGTCAAAAAAGAAGGAAGATCTTGGTTTTTTCAACTTAACTGTTGAATATATGGAAAAATTTTACGCCGCCGGCGAAATATTAGGAAGCCGGTTTACCAGAAGAGAAGGCCGTCCCTCAAATGAAGCCATTATCACCAGCCGAATGATTGATCGAACTATTCGCCCATTGTTTGAAAAACATATAAAATATGGAGTCCAAATAATTGTAATGGTTCTTTCGGTCGGGAAACAAGACCCAGGAATATTAGCTATTAATGCCTCTTCTTTGGCCTTAGGAACCTCTAGTATTCCTTGGGATGGACCAATTGGGGCTGTTCAGGTTGGAAAATTAAAAGGAGAGAAGGAATTAAAAATAAATTCTAATCTTTCAATAAAAACTGATACTTCCCAAGATATTGTTTCTACTCATGATGTAAATTTGGTTGTTTGCGGAAAAGATGGAAATATAAACATGATAGAAGCAATGGCTTTTGAGTCTCCAGAAGAAGAAATAGGAAAAGCATTTAATTTAGCTTCAATAGAAATAACTAAGTGGGAAAAATTTCAAAAAGAAATAATCAATGAAACAGGAAAAGAAAAAATAATAATAGAAAAACCAGAAATTCCTCGTGAAATAATTGATCTCTTTAAGAAAAATCTTGAAGAAAAGGCAAAAAACTATATCTTTAGCGACTCCAAAAAGACAGATCAGTTAAATAAATTTGGAATAGAAGAATTAGAAAATGAATGGGAAAAACTTATTGAAAATAAATATCCAGAAGATGAGGATCTAAAATCATTAGCTAAAGATTTTATTTATCATAAAGTTGACGAGATCCTTCATGAAGAAGTTCTTAAAAACAACAAGAGAGCTGACGGGAGAGAGCTAGATGAAGTTAGGCTTATTTATGCTCAAGCTGGAAATATTTCTCCAATCTTGCACGGATCGGGAATATTTTATCGGGGAGCAACTCATGTTTTTTCCGCCTTAACTTTAGGAGGTCCGGAAGATGCTTTCCTGTCTGATGGGATAGAAGTTAGGGGAGAAAAAAGATTTATGCATCATTATAATTTTCCTCCGTTTTCCTCTGGAGAAACTGGAAGGGTAGGCGGATTAAACAGGAGAGAAATTGGTCATGGGACTTTAGCAGAAAAAGCTTTAATCCCAGTTATTCCTTCAAAAGAAGACTTTCCTTACACTATTCGTTTAGTTTCTGAATCGATGGCCTCAAATGGATCAACTTCTCAAGCTTCAATTTGCGCTAGCACTATTGCTTTAATGGATGGAGGAGTGCCAATAAAAGCCCCCGTCGCTGGTATTGCGATAGGTTTAATGATGAGCAAAGTGAAGTCCGCCTCTGGAGAATTAGATTACAAAATCTTAACTGATATTCAGGGACCAGAAGACCATCATGGAGATATGGATTTTAAAGTAGCTGGAACTAGGGAGGGGGTAACTGCTATTCAACTGGATATAAAAGTTGGCGGTATCCCAATTAAAATCTTAGAAGAAGGGTTGAGACAAGCTAAGAAAGCTCGTTTAGAAATTTTAGATATCATTGAAAAAGAAATAGAGAAACCAAGATTAAATATTTCTTCTAATGCTCCAAAAATTCTTATTACTAAAATTAAAACAGATCAAATTGGTCTTCTGATTGGACCTGGAGGAAAAACTATTAATGGCATAAAAGATAGGACCGGGGCTGATATTAAAGTAGAAGACGATGGATCTGTTTATCTAACTGGGAAAAATGGTTCCGCGGAAGAAGCCTTAAAAATAGTTGAAGAATTAACTCATGAATATAAAATTGGTGATACTGCTGAGGGGGTAGTAGTAAAAGTGCTAGATTTTGGAGCTTTTGTTAAAATTAGTCCTACTACTGAAGGATTGGTTCATATTTCTGAGCTTGCTTCGTTTAGGGTGGACGATATTTTTAAAATCATAAAGGAAGGAGAAAAAGTCCCAGTAAAAATTATAAAAGTTGATAATGGAAAATTGGGATTATCAATAAAAGCAATTAAACCAGACTTTTTTCCAAAACCTTTTATAAAAAAATAATCTCATTAAAATAAAACCATTTGATATGAATCTAGGTTCAATTCAAAAAAATAATAAAGAAGAAAAAAACAGAAGATATATTGTTAGAACTTATACCTCTGATATAGAAGAAGCTTTGCGTAAAGAAAATGGTTCTGTGGTAAAAATTGCGATTGATGAACAGAAAAAAAAAGATTATCTTTCTTTAGAACCTAAAAAAAATAGATTTTGGGTGATTATTAGCATTGTTTTGTTTGTGATTGGATTAGGAGTTATTATTATTTTATTAATTCCAAAAAAAGAAACGGGGGGCGTCTTAAAAAACACACCAATAATTAAACCAATTATTGCTTCAGAGATAATTAAAAATATAGATATTGCTGGGGTTGATAAAGACAGAATTATGAGATTTATCGCTGACGAATTAAATAATAATACTCTTCGTTTGGATGTTGTTGAAAATATTAATCTTGTTGAAAATATCTCTTTAGGAGAACAACCGATCGAAACTAGCAGATTTCTTCACTTAATTGGAAGCCGGGTTCCCCCTCCTTTACTTAGATCTTTGGATGATTATTTTATGATCGGACTTTATGCTTTTGACGGTAATAATTTGTTTGTTTTGTTTAAAACAAGTTCATATGAAAATACTTTTGCTGGAATGCTGGACTGGGAGAGCGAAATATTTGGTGAGTTTTATCAAATGTTTAATATTGATGTTTCGGGAGAAAGATCAGAATTATTTAATAAAAAATTTAAGGATATCTTTGTAAGAAACAGAGATGCCCGAGCTATTATAGATGAAAACGGGGAAATTGTTTTGATGTATTTATTTATTAATAAAAATACAATTATTATCACTCGGGACGAGAATTCTTTATTGGAAGTAATAACTAGGCTAGGAAATTAAAGTTAAAAAATGCTATTATATAGAAATGAGTAAATTAAATCTAGAATATTATAAGAAAAATTTAGAGGAAGAAAAAACACTTTTGGAAGGTCAGCTTTCTGAATTGGGAGTTGTTGATCCAAAAAGTAATGACTGGGGAGCAATTCTTCCAGGTAAAGATGATCAAGCAGATCCTAGTATTGCCGCTGATCGCTTGGAAGATTTTGGCGAGAGAAGCGCTACTTTGGGGGAATTAGAGATAAGATATAAAAGTATTTTGGAAGCCTTAAAAAAAATAGAAATAGGAGGGTATGGGGTTTGCAAAATTTGTAAAGAGATAATTGAAACCAAAAGACTAGAAGCTAATCCTTCTTCTAATACCTGTATTAAACACAAAGAAGAGTAAAATGGCTTTCTCGCGTGTTTATTCTGCTCAAACTAATTTATTAAAAGGACAAATTATTACTATTGAAACAGACCTTTCCCGAGGACTGCATTCATTTAATATTGTTGGTCTCCCAGACAAAGCGGTTGAGGAATCAAAAGACAGAGTTAGTTCAGCTATAAAAAATTCTGGTTATAAATCACCCAAAAGTACTAATCAAAAAATAATTGTTTCTCTCGCTCCGGCTGATTTCAAAAAAGAGGGCCCTTTTTTTGATTTAGCAGTTGCTTTGGGCTATCTTTTATCTTCTGGGGAGATAAACTTTGCCCCGGAGAAAAAAATTTTTTTAGGGGAACTTTCCTTAAATGGGGAATTACAAAGTATCCGAGGAGCTCTTCCGTTGGTAGAAGAGGCAAAAAATAATGGATTTGAAGAAATTTTTTTACCTAAGCAAAATACTAAAGAGGCGGCTTTAATTGATGGCGTTAAAATTTTTGGAGCTAGTAATTTAAAAGAAGTAATTAATCATTTAAATTTAAAACAAGAAACAGATATTAATAAAAATTTTAAACTTTCTCCGGAAGAAAAAACTATTATTAAAAAGGAGATAAAAAAATATAACATAGATTTTTCTGATATTAGGGGACAAGAGGGGGCTAAAAGGGGATTGGAAATTGCGGCCGCTGGTGGCCACAATATTGCTATGACTGGACCGGCAGGAACAGGAAAAACAATGTTGGCGAGAGTTTTTTCTCAGATTTTACCGGAATTAGATAACAACGAGATTTTAGAAATTACCAGCATCCACTCAATAGCAGGAACCCTGAAAGATAATTTATTAACGGAGCCACCTTTTAGAGCTCCTCATCATACTGCTTCTCATGTTTCTATTGTTGGAGGAGGAGTTTACCCTAAACCAGGGGAAATAACTTTGGCTCATCGAGGAGTTCTTTTCTTGGATGAGTTCCCGGAGTTTGAAAAAAGAGTAATTGAATCACTTCGTCAACCATTAGAAGATAATATTGTTAATATTTCTCGAGCCAAAGGATCAGCTGTCTTCCCGTCAAATTTTATTTTAATCGCGGCCATGAATCCATGCCCTTGTGGCAATCTCGGATCTGAAAATAAAGAATGTATTTGTCGACCAAGCGATTTAGCTCGCTATCAAAGAAAACTCTCTGGACCAATTATGGATCGGATTGATATTTGGGTTCAAGTAGGAAATGTTGATTATCAAAAATTAGGAGGGGAGAGTTCTGGGGAAAAAACAAGAACAATTAAAAAAAGAGTGGCTGGGGCGCGGCAAAGACAAGAAAAGAGATTTAAAAAATTTAGACGAAATATAAAAAATAATAGCGCCATGAATGTTAAAGACATTACTAAAATTACTCCTCTTGGTATTGAAGTTAGAGAACTTTTAAACCAAAGTGCGGAAAAATTAAGTTTGTCGGCTCGCGCTTATCACCGAGTGATAAAACTAGCTCGGACTATTGCTGATTTGGAAGAATCTGAAGAAATTAAAACCTCTCATCTTCTAGAAGCCTTACAATACCGCCCCCGATAGGTAAATAGTTATAAATTATAATTTTAGAAGCCTAAAAATTTTATCTTTTATCTCTATTGTGCCCAAGAGTTGTCTATTTCTGGATTTTTGGCGCCTCTAACCTCAAAGTGAAGATGTGGTCCGGTTGAGCGTCCGGTATTACCAGAATAACCAACCACTTGCCCTTGGACAACATTAACTCCTTGGTTAATGGCGGTACTATTCAGGTGGGCATAGAGAGTTTTTGTTCCATTGTCATGATCAATCACTATGTATTTACCATAACCACCATTATATCCTCTATCTCTGACTAAATTAACCTTTCCGGAGGCCGAAGCGACAACTGGGGTTCCAGTACTAACAGCAAGGTCAACAGCATTAAACCCATGAATTCCTTGTGATCTTCTTCCTCCAGAAACTGGACGAATATAATAATCAGAATATTCAAGACCTCCGCCCCAAGAAGATCCTTTTTTATTGGAAGCCTTAGTTGTCGTGCTAGACGCGCTTTTCACAGTAATTTTTACTCCTCCCGGGATAAAGATCTCTTCGCCAACAACCAAAGCTTTGGGATTAATATCATTAAAAATAGATATTTCTTCTATCCCTTCTTCGCTTACTTTAAAATTTTTAATAATACTCCCCAAAGTATCTCCTTTTTTGATTGTATATTTAACACCGTCAACAGGCGGGATTTCAAGTATCTGTCCTATTTTAATAGATCCTTTAGAACTAAGGTCGTTGGCCCAAAAAATCGTATTTTCTTTAAGATCAAAGGCTTGAGCAATTTGAGAAATGGTATCTCCTTCTCTCACAATATAAAAATTTATTTTCCCCGGAGAGAAAGTTTCAGATTCTAAATCAGCAATTGTTCCTAATGGGCCACTAAATGGAATCAGGGTTGAATCAATAATAACAATATCTCCGCCACCAAAAGGCGCTATCATGTTTGGTATTTCTGTATCAAGTAAAAGAATTGACTGAGAATTAAAACTAATTTCTTCTGTGATTCTATTTTTTTTATCAAAATTAAAAATATTAACAGCCGAGGAAAAAAAGACCGCACTAACCCCAAAAGGAATAATAATAATCAGGATCAAAACAAGAAAGCCCAAAGACGATCTCATTGATTGAAACTTGATATAAAAGTAATTTGTCGCCCGACTATCAATATCTGATTTGGAACCATCGGGGTCCTGTTTATTAGGTTTGATAAGCCAAAAAATGTTATTTTAACGGTCTTTTCAGACAAAACTCCTTTACAGAAACAAGCCCTAAGGCCTCACTTTAGAAAGCATATCTCAAAAAGAGGAGGGGGTCAATGGGACTGTGGAAATCTTTCTAACTCCCCCAAAAATGCTAAAATAGAAAAATGAAAGCAAAGAAATCACTTGGGCAACATTTTTTAACATCCTTAAAAGTAGTGGGCGATATTGTTAGAGCTGGGAATATCAAAAAAGGTGATCTTGTCCTAGAAATTGGCCCGGGAAAGGGAGTTTTAACCAGGAAACTTCTTTTTTTGGCCAAGAAAGTAATAGCCATAGATAAGGATAGGGAATTAGTTTTTTTCCTTCAAGAAAAATTTAAAGGAGAAATAGAATCAAAAAGGCTAAAATTAATTCATCAAGACATATTAAATTACTCCCCGCCAAGTTACCCTTACAAACTAGTAGCCAACATTCCTTATTACATTACTGGTGAAATATTTAGAAAATTCCTTTCTTCTAATCACCAACCAAAAAGCATGATTTTATTGGTCCAGAAAGAAGTAGCCAGAAGGATAATGGCTCATGATGGCAAAGAAAGCATTTTATCTATTAGTATCAAGGCTTATGGCCAACCAAAATATCTGGGAGTAGTAAAAGCTAAAAATTTTAAACCAGAACCTAAAGTGGATTCAGCTATTTTATTAATAGACAAAATATCAAAAGATTTTTTTCAGAAGATGGGTGAACAAAAATTCTTTAGTATTTTAAAAATAGGCTTCGCTCACAAAAGAAAAATGCTAATTGGAAATTTAGGGAAGATTGCTTCAAGAAAAAAACTAGAAGAAATATTTGAGAAATGCAATCTTCCAAAAAAAATCAGGGCCGAAGATTTAAGCCCTGAAAATTGGAAGAGTTTGTTTCTTAATATTTTTACCAGGGGGAAGTCCCAAACATAGTGACCTGGGTTAAATTAATAATGACTGGCGACACTGTTACTTCTGATGCTGGACCAACGCCATTTGTACAAGTACAAATACCTATTTGCGTTGGGGTTGAGGAAGAGTAAAGTCCTAATATCCATCTGTTAATGGCAATTGAGGGAATCCGTCGAGTTTTATCATCTGCTGAAGCGGGAATACAATAACCCTCTGAAGCAGTGGTTAATTTTAGTTTCGGCAAATCTGGTTTTAAGTTAAAAGTTCCAAGACCACATGAGACATCTACGGTAGGCTCCCAAAAAACTCCTTCGTTTCCACCACAAATCAAAAGGGTCTCGCATTGTATTTTTTTTTCTTCTAAAATTAGGGCTGGTTTCATAATTATCTTCCCTCCAAATGGTGAGTTTCCTAAAGATCCTAACCCAGCGATAACATTATTTGTTCCTAAATTACTATTAGGGATAATAAAAACTAAAATTAATAATAGAACAACAGCGGGAATTAAAAAAAGAAATTTAAAATTTTTTTTCATATTTATATTAACATTATAAATTAAAATTGCTCTAAAATCTAGTAAAAATGTGGTAGATTATATTATATAACCAATATAATGAATAAATATTTACCAAGTAAAAAATTTATTGTCATTTTAAGTATTTTGATTGTTCTAAGTTTATTTTTTTTAATCATCAGTTATCAATCAGCAGGAAAGGTTAACTTTAAAAAGAAAAATCCAAGCAAAGAAATGTTGGCCATCCAGGGAAGGCCACTACCAATAAATATCACTCAGATAGACACCGATGGAGACGGAATAAAAGATTGGGAAGAATCTTTGTGGGGAACAAATCCTAAAAACAAAGATTCTGACGGAGATGGAATTTCTGACAATGAAGAAGTTGAAATAAAAAGAAAAGGGTTGGAAATAAATTTAAATGAGGAAGGGGAAATTGAGAATTTGAATGAAACTGAAATATTTTCTCGTGAATTTTTTGCAACAGTTGTTGCTCTAAGTGAGTCTGGAAATTTAAATGAAATAACAATTAATGAATTAGCAAATACTTTTGGTGAATCAATAATAAAACAAGAAATACCCGATACTTTCTATTCATCCGATTTAAAATTAATTGGGGCGGGTCCCCTTGGAGCAAAAACATATTATAACCAAATAAAAACAATTACCGATAAATATAATAGCGAGGGAATTGGTTCAGAGTTAGAAATAGTTTCCCAAGCTTTATCTTCTCAAAATGTTCTTGTCCTTGAGAAACTTAAAGATATTAGTTTAGCTTATAAATCATTTGCTCAAGATGCCAGTAAAATAAGTATTCCTTCTGATTTATTAAATACTCATTTAAGTTTAATAAATAATTATCAAAAAATTAGTCAGTCTATTAATGGAATGGGGTCTTTATTAGATAATCCAATTATTGGATTATCTAATTTGAGGCAATACAAACAATATTACAGAGAACTTGAGAAGGTGGTTCTGGAATTAGAAGAATATTTTATTAAAAATGGTATAATTTAGGTAAGGCAGAAAGTTAATCTGTGATTTTTTGGTATGTTAAATAAATTTAAAAAACAATTTTCAAAAAAGATAACTTTCCTGATTGTTATTTTTACTATTTTTTTATTAGTATCTTTTCCAATCGCTCAAACCCCAAAGGTTCAAGCTCAAAGTGATACGGTTCCGGCGATTGGAACTATTACTTATTCGGACAAAACCAACGAATCAGCTGTTTTGCTTGGATCCTGGGATAGTGGCGATAACGAAGATACTGAAATGAAAACTTATTTTGAATGGGGGCTAAGTGATGATTATGGCGAAAGAACTAATGAAATTTATCAAGGTCCCGGTTCGGGAATAGTTGGAACTACTATTATTGGACTCCATTCAAATCACCCTTATCATTTTAGACTAGTGGGAGAAGTAGTTAACCAGGGGTCTTATGCCAACCAAACTTTCTATGGAGAGGATGTTTCTTTTGTTACTAATCAATATATTGGAGGGGGGGGGAAAAAACCAGAAATTATTACTTTGGACACCGATTATATCAGCGATACTGCGGGAAATCTTAATGCTCATTTTGAGGATGAGAATTCTGGCCTTGATACTAATATTTATTTTGAATATGGAACAAGCGATTCTTTCGGTAATATTACTGGAACAAATACTATGAGTGATCAAAGTGGCACAACCGCAATATATATCGAAAACTTACATCCTGATAATCAGTATTATTTTAGAGCCGTTGGTTATAACGATAATGGGATAACTATTGGAAATACTTTAATTTTTATTACTTATAAGGCTGGCGATGAAGGAAGCGGAAGACCTCCATCAGAAAATGGAAGAGTCTATGTGGAAGGATCAGGAAATATCTTCAGACAAAAAACATACTCCGGGGGTATTGGCGATCCCTCAAGCACAGGAGCAAAGACTGTTGGGGGAATTGCTTTAGCTATTGCCAGCTGTGCCGGAGTAGGAGATATGATTGCCGATTTTATTGGTGGAATTGGTAAAGAAGCGGCAGATAAAGTGGGAAATGAATTGAAAGAAAAGACAAAAACAACAGTAGAAGATAAAGTGGGGAGTGAATTAACTACTCCGGCTGTCCCGACAAAAGAGGTGTCAAGCAGTGAAATATCAAAAGACACAGAAAAAAATAAAAAGGAAAATAAGGCATTAAATCAAAAGGAAAAATGTTTGGATGCCATTGCTTATGAAGCCGCTCATCAGGTCCTTGATAAGTTAACCGCCAATACTGTTAATTGGATTAATTCTGGTTTTCAAGGAGGCGCTTTTTTCCAAAACCCAGATAATTATTTTTCCGATTTGGCTGAAAGAGAACTTAATTATTTTATAAATATAATCGGGTATAACAATCAAGATTATCCTTTTGGAAGACGGTTGGCTGAAAATCTCGCTCGTAATGTTAGGAGAGGATTTGAACAAAATGCTAAATTTACCCTTCAGCAAGCAATGAGGGATAATCGTTCTTATACTGATTTTTACACTGATTTTTCTGCTGGTGGCTGGGATGCTTGGCTGATGATGACCCAATTACCCCAAAATAATCCTGTTGGTTTTAAAATAATAACTGACGAAGAATTGCAAAAACGATTTGCCGGTCATTATGAATCTCCTTTTAATGCTATTAGAGAAAGTCTTAGAATAAACGGAGGTTTCTTCAACCAACAAAAATGCGTTGACCCGGTAGATTTTGAGGAATTAGATAAAAATAATTTTACAAAGGAAGACTTATCGTATGTTCAAAAAATAGCTTATGCTGGTAGCTCAAGCGAAGACCAAAAAAAGGCGGCTAGAGAAGATATTAGAAAACACACTTGCCTGCGATGGGAAACAAGGACTCCGGGGAACATGATCTCTGATGGGCTTAGTAATGCTTTGGGTTCAGATTTTAAACAAATGGAATTAGCCGATGAATTAAACGAATCAATCGCGGCGATAATGGATGCTTTGATTTACCGGGTTGTTGATGAAGGATTAAGTGAAATTAATTTGTAATGAAAAAATTTTTAATACCAATATTAATAATCACAATTTTTCTAGGGGGAGTTTTGGTCCCGATTGGTTTTAAATTTGATTCTCAAAACAAAATTGCTGTTGAAAAAAATATCGCTTGGGCTTTTCTAGCCGATATAACTGATATTACTGTTTCAGAAACGGGGGCTTCGGCAGTAATAACGGGGGAATTCACCACTGCTCCTCGTTCTTATTTTGTGAAAGTGCGTAATACTACCACGAATGATGAAAAAAAATATCCTCTTAGTGTTACTAATTTAAAATTTTTAATAACAGTTACATTAACTCAAGGCCAGTCATATGAAGCGGATGTGTGGCAAGTAGATAATGCCCAAGGGGGGGCTTCGAGAGCAAGTCATTCTGTTCAATTTGAGGCAGTTTATTCAACCCCCGAAGAAAAAGCGACCCAAAGAGCAAATAATTTCATCGGGGACGAATTAGATTGTGGTTACACAACAATCTTTACAGATTGTCTAGTGCTTGGACTTTATAATATAGTTTATGTTCCTTCTTCTTGGATATTGGCCGGGGGAGGAAAAATATTTGATGTTTTTGCCAGTATCTCTTTAGATTCAAGAATGTATGGGGATTCTACTTTTGTGGAAGAGGGGTGGAAAATTGTTAGAGATATCGCTAACATCTTTTTTATTTTTGGTCTTCTTTGGATTGCCATTAACATTATTTTGGGGTTAAGTTCTCAGGTGAATCCTAAAAAATTATTACCTACTTTAATTATTGTCGCTCTTTTAATAAATTTTAGTTTATTTTTTTCTAAAGTAATTATAGATTCCTCCAATATTATTGCCAAAATTTTTTATAATCGGATTGAGGTTACTGGAGCCGTCGGAGATAGTTTTACCTCGGCTGGAGAACAAAGTTTATCTCTGGGAATTACCAAAGGATTGGGAGTCCAAAAAATTTTTTCGCCTGAGACAATAGAAGCCCTAAAAGCTGATCCCAAAATGAATACTGATGGGGATATTAGTTTGGGAGCGCTGGCTCTTATTATTATTTTGGGAATATTTGTTAATCTTTCAGCTGCTTGGACGCTTATTATTGCCGGCGTCTTATTCTTAAGCCGAATATTAAGTTTGTGGATAGTAATGATCTTCTCTCCTTTGGCTTTTGCTTCTTACGCTGTTCCGGGAATAAGTTCAATGATGGAGGAGGTGGGACACCAAAAATGGTGGACTAATCTTATTAACCTTTCTTTTCTGGCTCCCATTTTTATCTTCTTTATTTACTTAATTATCCTGATGATTAATAGCGACTTTCTATCTGGTTTGTTAAATACAGGAGGAGATTTTACTTACATAATGGTTATTATTCTTTTACAATTCTTATTCATTCTCTTTTTATTAAAAATGGCCAAGCAAACAGCGGAAAAATTAGCCGGGGAAATGGGATCAACTTTTGTAAAAGCAGCCAAAGCTGTTGGGGGGGTAGCCCTGGGAGCAGCTACCGGCGGAGCCGCTTTAATGGGAAGAGCTAGTCTTGGAAGAGTGGGAAGTATGCTTGCTAAAAGCGAAAGACTCAAAAGATTTGCTTCTGGAACAGACAAGGAAGGCAATGAAGTCAAACGTGGTGCTTTTGGGAAACTAGCTCAATTTGGCGCTAAAGGACTTAGAAAAACATCTATTGCTTCCGCCAAAGGAAGTTGGGATATCCGTCGAACAGCTGTGGGGGGAGAATTGTCTAAACAAACAGGATTGAATCTTGACAATAAAATTGTCAGTGGGGTTGGTTTAGGGACCAAAACAACCACCGGCGGTTGGACAGAGGCAACAAAAAGAAAAGCCCAAAAAATAAAGGAGGAACAAAAATCATATGGGATGGGAAAGGGAGCGGCAACAGGACAAGATAAAAAGGTTAGTCAATGGAAAAATGAAAAACAATCAACTGATGATGCTCGGGAGGAAGAGAAAAAAGAGAAAAAAGATAAATACGAAGAAGAATATAATAAAGCTCGAGAAGAAGAAAAAAGAGATGTTGTTTATGACCCTGATAGAGAATATAACGAGGAAGAGTTTAGGAAAAAATATGAATCTGAACATGGAAAAGCTGATAGTTGGGAAGAAAAAGACGAGGAACAATTTAAACAAAAATATGAAACTGGCGGTAAAACATATATTGGAGAAACTAGCGCCAGGCCGAAAACTTCCAAGGAAATTAATGAAGCTCGGAGAGAAAGTTTTACCAAGCAACAAACCGGTGATATCTATGATAAAAGCGGAAAAATAATCCCGGGAAAAGCTTTTAAGGAATTTGGTAAAGACTTAATAAAAGAAACCTTAAAAGGGATGGCTCTGGGGGCGGCTGTTGGAACAGTTATTCCAGGAGCAGGAACTATGGTTGGCGGTGCTTTTGGCGCGGGAGCAGGATTTTTGAAAGGATTAAAAGATTTACTAATTAATCCGTCTGGGAGAGAACGAGAAGTAATTGACGCTCTTGAAAGTGAAGATAGCGATTCAAAAAAAATTCTTGATGATTTAAAGAAAAAAATAAAGGAAGAAGAAAAAGTAAAGGAAGAAGAAAAAGAAGAAAAAGAAGAAAAAGAGAAAAAAGAAGAAAAAGAAGAAAATAATAAAAATGAAAACATTAATTAATAATTAAAAAGATATGAATAATCAAATTGCCCAAGCTATAAAACAAAGATATGATAATATGCCAGAGGATATAAAACAAATTATTGTTTCATCTGATTATCAAGATGGTTTAGTCAATATTAGTAAAAAATTTAAATTAAACATTGAACAACTTGGTGTTTTAGAAATAAATACTACTATGGTTTTATTAGGAATCATTAACCCGAATAAACTTCAAGAAGAACTTGAAAAAGAACTAAACATTAATAGTGAAAAAACTAAAGGTATTACTAAGGAAATTAATGATCAGATTTTTCATAAAGTTAAATGGTCATTAGAAAAAATATTTAACAATTCTGAAGATAAGATATCTAAAGAATCTTTAATAGAAAAAAATAAACAAAAAAATCAACCTCCTGTTAATTTACCCGTTGGAGAACCGGGTAAGACAATTAATATTTTAGAAAAAGATTTGGCTCATCAGGTGAAAACTGATGAAGATTTAGAAGAGAGGGAAGAAATATTAAGAAGAATAGAGGATTCTCCAATTGATAAAAAAGAAAAGTGGGATAAAAACTTTGAAATTAAAAACAAAGAAGAATCTGGCATTATTGAAGAAAAAATGAAAAGTTTATTTAGGGTCCCAAGCCAAGAAACAGATTATTCAAAGGATAATAAAAAAGATATTTATAAGGGGAAAGATCCTTATAAAGAAACTATAAAGTAAAATGCGATTTAGAGTGCCACAATTTATTGATATTGAAGACAAGGTTTTTGGTCCTTTTAGCTTTAAACAATTTGTTTATTTAGCTGGTGGAGGAGGTCTTTCTTATGTTATTTTTAAAATTTTGCCACTTTTTATTGCTATCTTTCTTATTTTGCCGGTGATAGCTTTATCTTTGGCCCTAACATTTTATAAAGTAAACAATAAACCATTTATTGCTGTTTTGGAATCTTATTTTAAATATCTTATTCAGGGAAAATTATATATTTGGAGAAAAGAAAGAAAAATAACAAAAAAGAAAGAGGTTGATAAAATTTCAAAAGAAACATCTCAAGTCCCCGGATTATCTGGAAGTAAGTTGAAAGAAATTTCTTGGAGTTTAGATGTTTTAGATATCAATGAAGATAATAACCAATAATTTATGGCTTTAGGATCTAAAACAACTCAAAATTTTGTTCCTATTAAAGAGGTCCGAGGGGGAATTATTATTTTAAAAGATGGAGGAATGAGAACTATCTTAATGGCCTCTTCTACTAATCTGGCCCTTAAGTCAGAGGAGGAACAAAAAGCAATTATTTCCCAATTCCAAGCTTTTCTTAATTCTCTCGATTTTTCGACTCAAATTGTTATTCAATCAAAAAAATTAGATATAAAACCATATTTAATTTTATTAGAAAATAGAATGAAAGAACAAGAAGAGCCTCTTCTAAAAATTCAAACTAGAGAATATATTGAATTTATTCGAAGTTTTACGGAAGAAGTAAATATTATGACAAAAAACTTTTATGTTGTTGTTCCCTATACCTTGGCCCCGTTTAATAAGGGAGGTGGCTTAAGAGAAAAATTTCTAGGTAGTTCCCAAAAAAATAATCTTGGGGAAAAAATTTCTAGTTTTGAGGAGAGCAGAAGCCAGCTAGAACAAAGAATGGAGGTTATTCAACAAGGTCTTTCTAGGGTGGGAATTCAAACAATCCGATTAGGAACAGAGGAGGTGGTTGAATTATTTTATAAAATATTTAACCCCGGCGACACCACTCAATCAATAAAAATAGAGTAATTATGAATATTCTTGATAAATTATTTAAAAAAAATGCAGGCAAGGATGAAGATTCTATTTCTCCGGTTCTTCCTCAAGAAATATATGAAGCGGCCACTCTTGAACTTCAAGATATTATTGCCCCTTCAGCTTTAAAAATAGAAGCTAAATCAATCAATCTTGGAGAAAAACTCGCTAGAACTTTTTTTGTTATTTCTTACCCAAGATATTTAACCGATAATTGGTTCTCTCCAATTATTAATTTGGATAAGATTTTTGATGTTTCTATTTTTATTCATCCAATTGAAACATCAAAAATCTTGCGTCAATTTCAAAAAAAAGTAGCGGAGGTTCAGAGTCAAATTAACGTCCGAGAAGGAAAAGGGTTGGTTCGCGACCCCAAACTTGATACTGCTTATCAAGACTTAGAATCTCTTCGGGATCAGCTTCAGCAAGCCACGGAAAAAATGTTTGAGGTTGGACTTTATATTACAATTTATGCCGAAAATGAATCTGAGCTTTATAAAACTGAAACTGAAATTAAATCTATTTTGGAAGCTAAATTAGTTTATATCAAACCAGCTCTTTTTCAACAAGAAGAAGGATTTAAAAGTACTATTCCGATTGGAACTGATCTTCTTAGGGTAAACCAAAAATTAAATTCGGAACCGTTGTCTAGTCTTTTCCCTTTTATTTCTTTTGATCTTACTTCGGATAAAGGGATTCTTTATGGGGTCAACCGACATAATTCAAGTTTAGTAATTTTTGATCGGTTTTCACTTCCCAATTTTAATTCGATTATTCTCGCCACCGCGGGAGCGGGAAAATCATACGCAACCAAGTTGGAAATTTTAAGAACCTTAATGTTTGATACTGAAGTTATTGTGATTGACCCAGAAAGAGAGTATGAATACTTGGCAGAAGCAATTGGGGGTCGTTATTTTAATATTTCTCTTTCTTCTGATCATCATATTAATCCATTTGATTTAGCAATTCCTCGGGAAGACGAGACTGCTTCAGATGTTTTGAGATCAAATATTATTAATTTAGTCGGTCTTTTTAGGATTATGTTAGGAGGGTTAACCCCCGAAGAAGATTCCCTAATTGACAGAGCAATCTCTGAAACCTATGCCATAAAAGATATTACCGTTGATTCAGATTTTTCTGATATTGAACCACCTCTTTTGTCTGATTTTGAAATGGTTTTATCGGGGATGGAGGGAACAGAATCTATTATTCAAAGACTTTCCAAATATACTAGGGGAAGTTGGAAAACCTTTATTAACCAACCAAGCAATATTGATATTAATAAAAAATTTGTTGTTTTTTCAGTTAGAGATATGGAGGATGAATTGAAGCCGGTGGCGATGTATATAGTTACTCATTATATTTGGACAGCCATTAGAAAAGAATTGAAAAAAAGATTATTGGTGGTTGACGAGGCTTGGTGGATGATGAAATCGGAAGATACTGCTTCTTTTCTTTACGGGATTGCTAAAAGAGGTAGAAAATATTATTTAGGTTTAGCAACTATTACTCAAGATGTTGGTGATTTTATGGAATCACCTTATGGTATTCCGATTATTACCAACTCGTCTATTCAAGTTCTTCTTAAACAATCTCCTAGCACCATTGATGTTCTTCAAAAAACATTTAATTTAACCGATGAAGAAAAATATCTTATTTTGGAAGCTGGTCTTGGAGAAGGAATTTTCTTTGCCGGCCTGAAACATATCGCCATAAAAACCATTGCTTCTTATACAGAAGATCAAATTATTACTTCGGACCCATCTCAAATTTTAGCAATTGAGAAAGCAAAAAAAGAACTGGAAAGAAATGAGGAAATATCAAATTCAGACTCAGAAAGGTTGCCAGCTGGTCAAACATGGATTAACGAACCAACCCCGGCTATTGAAGAAAAAACTATCAAAAAAGAACCTGAAAAACCCGAAGAAATACCTAAACCAAAGGATGAAAAACCAATCGTCAATCCAAGTAGAACCTCAAAATTAGAAGAGACCAAGAAAGGAATAGAGGAGGAGTTAAAAATTCTTGAAGAAAAGTTTAAGTAGAGAGGAAAATGGTGTTTTAATAATGTTATAATATATAATAATTGTAATGATTGAAGATAAAAATAAAAAAAATACAAAGGGAGAGGAAAAAAACGAAAAAAAAGTGAAGACTATTAGAACTTTTGCCTCTGATATGGCTAAGGCTGTGGAAAATCAGAAACGAGACTTAAAAAAAACAACCATAGATACTTTATCTGCTAATAATGTGGTTTCTTCTTTTTCCCAAACACCAGAATCAGCAACAACTTCTTCGCCGTCAGTTGTTAATAATATTTCTAATCAATCATTTGATAGCGAGGAACAAAAAAAAGAAAATGAAAAAATTTTGAAAAATTCCGGGATAGAGGTAATTAATCAAGAAATAGATAAACCACCTCAAGAAACAAAAATTACTGCTCCTTTTATAAAAAAAGTCCCGGCGGGAGAAACAAAAGAGAAAATAAAAGAATTTAAAAAAGCCAAAGAAAATATTGGGGAAGAAATAAAACAACTAGAAGAGGAGTTTAATAAAGAAATTGGGGAAAACAAAAAAACAACAAAGTCGCCTAAAAAAGATGAGTCTGTTAGTTTGGAAGAAAAAGCCAAGGAACTAAAAAGAACTAAGGATAAAATTGAGGAAGAAATAAAAAGTCTTGAAGAAAATGCCAAGAAAGAATTAACTGGGTTAAAAGAAACAAAGAAAAAAATTGAGGGGGCCATAAATAAAATAAAAGAATTAGAGAAAAATAAAAATAAAATTGAGGAAGAAATAAATAAAATAAAAGAATTAGAGGAAAATAAAAAGAAAATTGAGGAAGAAATAAAAAGCCTTGAGGGGGGTTTAGGAGGGGTTTTTGATGATTAAAAATAATGATTAAATTAATAAAAAATAATTTAAAAATTAATATTATAAGAGAATTATTAATAATTTCTATTGGTGTTTTTATATTATTAGCAATCCCTGTTAGGGCCCAATATGAATCAGATATTCCAATTAAAATGACCCCCGAAATCCCAGGAGCTTATGAAAGAACAACTTTAAAAATAGAGAGTTATTTAATTGATACTGAGACTACTAAAATATCGTGGTCTCAGGACGGAAAACTTAAACTTTCTGGAATAGGAGAAGAGAGTTTTTCTTTTACCACAGGAGAAGTTGGCTCAAAAACAACCATAAAAACCGTGGTGGCCACTAGCGGTGGTTCAATAAGTAAAACAACTATTATCCAGCCAGCTGAGATTGATTTACTTTGGCAAGCAACTGATTCTTATGTTCCCCCTTTTTATAAAGGAAAGGCTCTCCCTTCGTCAGAGGCAAAAATTAAGGTTGTCGCTATCCCAAACGTTAAAGTTAATAATCGTGGTTTGGGGGTAAATGATTTTGTTTTTAATTGGAAAAAAAATTACAACATTATGCCGGGATCTTCTGGTTTTGGTAAAGATTCTTTCAACTTAACAAGTAATATTTTAAATGATGCTGAAAAAATCACCTTAAAAATAGCTTCTCTTGACGGGAAGTATGGGGCTCAAAACAATATTTCTATAAAAACAACGGATCCTAAAATTGTTTTTTATGAGAATAATCCTATTCGTGGAATAAATTATGATAATGCTTTAAATAACGGTTTTTCTATGACCAGCGAAGAAACTACTATTGTGGCTGAACCTTATTTTTTCTCTCCTTCCGATATTTATCTTCGTGATTATAAATATCAGTGGTTAATTAATAACCAAACAATAGAAATCCCTAGTCCTCAAAATATATTGACTGTTCGTAGAGGAGAAGGGGGAGGGGGGGTAACAACTATTTCTTTATCAATGGAAAATATGATGAAACTTTTTCAATCAGCTAAAGCCTTTATGTCAATTAATTTGTAAAAAATGAAAATATTTAATTTACAACTGAAAAATATTTTTATTATGATTGTTTTAGTGGTTATCTTAAGTGGTAGTTTTTTAATTCCATCAACTTTTGCCCAAATCGCAAGAACCATAACACTTAATTCTGAAACTATCACTATTGTAGCCGGGCTTCCTAGGGTTACTATTTCAGGAACAATAACTGGATCTGACCCTCAAAACTTAACTTTAATATTAACTTATTCTACCTCTTATTCTTATTCTTATCCTTCTTCTATTGTTAGTTTGACCCCTGACACCAGCGGAGTGTTTAGTCATTCTATTACCAGTGGTTTGGCTTTAGGAACAACATATTATTATAAAATAGAAACAGCTGGATTTTCAAAAAATGATACATTTCACACCCTTGGAGGGGGAACACCTCCTCCTCCTCATGCTGATGTTTACCAACTCTTAGCTCCCCTTCCTGATGTAAGTGGTGGTTTAGAAGAAATAGACACAAATGACCCGGCTGCTCTTGGAAAATATTTTAATCTTATTTTTAGTCTCTTTATTGGGGTCGCTTCTGTTTTGGCAGTTATCATGATTGTTATTGCTGGTATTCAATATATGTCTACTGACGCTGTTACTGGTAAGGAGGAAGGGAAAAAAAAGATTCAAGACGCTATTTTGGGGTTAGTTCTTATTTTGGGAGCTTGGCTGATTTTACACACCATTAATCCAGATTTAGTCAATTTAAGTTTAGGGGTAGAGGGGGTAAGTATCGAAGTTGACGACACCCCTCAAGTGGCAATTGGCGGTCAATATTGCAGAAAAAGTGGTGGCCCTTATCAAGAGGGGTCTTCATGGACAAACACCCGTGGACTCATCCCAATATTACCAACAAGAGTTACTTTAAACCACGGAGGAGAAACAATTGGAGGAAATTGTACTACGGTTGGACAACCAAGTTGTACAAGCACGATAGGATTAGACCCTGCGTCTATAGAAAAAATACGGGAAAAGTGTCCAGATTGTGAATTAAAAATAACCGGGGGAACAGAGTGTTGGTTACATGGCGGATCAACGCAGGACACCTATCATAGAATAGGAAGTTCTGTTATCGACCTAAGCGCTACCCCTAGTCTTAATAGTTATATAATGGGGAACAATATTAATGATTTTCAAGCAGGTCAAAAAACACAAGAGATAAATCGAGATGGTCTTCGTTTTTATTATCATGGGCCAGATTGGCATTGGCATGTTGGCAGATAAATAATTAATAAAATATGTCTAGAAAAATATTTAACATTATCATCATTATATTTATCGTCATCGCTATTGGGGTGTGGGCTTTTTTCTATTTCTCATCTAAACAAGAGGCTAAAAAACAAGGCGAGGATTTAACTTTTAGGGAATTCTTTCCCTTTGGACAAAGAGAGTCTATCGATTTTCCACTATTAATTGATCTAGAAAAAACACCGGCCCCAACCGAAAACCCTATTGATGACAAAACAGAGATGGTGAAAGAAAAATTGAGAAAAATATCTAGTTTCCCGGTTTCTGGGGCGACAGTCGTTTCAAAAACAAAAGTGAAAGAGAAAGAAAATGAAAATGGAGAAATTATAAAAGAAGAAAAAATTGTCTCGGTCGCCAGATATATGGAAAAATCAACTGGTCATCTTTATGAAATGTTTTTAGATACAAATGAGGAAGTAAAAATTGCCAATACAACTATTCCGGGGGTTAATGAGGCTCTTTTTAATAGTGATGGAAATTCTGTTGTTTTAAGATATCTCAAATATGATTCCCTTAATCCTTCTTTAGTTTCTATAGAAACATTTTCTGGAAAAATTGTTGATGATGAAGGCAACTCTATAAAACAACTAAGGGGTGATTTCTTAAGTCAAGGAATTGAAGCTTTGGTTTTATCCCCTAATAAAAATAATATTTTTTATTTATCAAGTTTAGGGGAAGAAGTGGTAGGCTTAACATCAGAAGTAGATAATAGTAATAAAAAACAAATTTTTAATTCCCAGTTTACAGAGTGGTTGCCTCAGTGGGCAACAAATGAAAAGATTATTTTAACTACCAAACCATCGGCAAAAGTAAGTGGTTTTGCCTATGGTCTTAATATAAAAACAAAATCGTTTGATAAAATTCTTGATAAGGTTTTTGGTCTAACAACTTTAATGAGTCCTGATGGAAAAAAGATTTTGTATAATAATTCAACCGAAGGGGGTTTTAATTTGAATACCTATCTCACAGACACAAACGAAAAAGTTGTGGTGGAATTAAGTACCCTTCCAGAAAAGTGTCTTTGGTCTTCGCTCCAAAACAATGTTGTTTTTTGCGCGGTTCCTAAATACATAGAAGCTGGAGATTATCCTGATATCTGGTATCAAGGACTATTCTCTTTTTCAGATGATCTTTGGAAACTAGATTTAGAGACGGGGATTTTTACTGTCTTGGTTAACCCAACCGAATCTCTGGGAGTAGAGATTGATGCTATCAAATTATTCTTGGATAAAGATGAAAATAACTTATTTTTTATAAATAAAAAAGACCAGAGTCTTTGGACTTTTGACCTAAATTAATAATAAAGTTTATTAATCTTTAGAAACATATTTAATAACTATTCTTCTTTCTTTTCCTTCCCCGGTTGATTCTGTTTTAATTTCTGGTCGAGTAGCTAAAAATCTATGGATTATTAAACGCTCAAAAGAAGGCATTGGATCAATTTCAACTTTACTTTTAAAAAATTTAGCTCTTTCCGCCATCATATGAGCTATTGTTTTTAAGTTTTCAATCCTCTTTTTTTGATAGTCGTTTACATCAATAGAAATATTTTTTCTTTCTTGGTTTTTTTCTGGAGGGTTGTTTTTTTCAATAATTCTCCTAATTAAGTGGTTAAGGGCGATTAAAACTTCTCCGTTTCGTCCTATAAGTAGTTGTGGTTCGTTTGTTTTGATTGAATACCAAAGTGTCTCATCATCTTCGCTATAAAAAAAACTAACACTCTCAACTTGGAAAGTTGTTTTTTTAATGAGTTCTTCTATTTGTTTTTTTATTTTTTCGTCTTTCATCTTACTTGTTTTGATCACCGGTGTTAAGGTTTTTATTTTCTGAAACAACAACCTTTGTGTAAATAATTGGGTTTTGATTATTTTGAGAATTTAATATGTCTTTATCAATCCTTCGTCTGACAATTAATTCTTGGATTATTGTAAATATATTACTAACTGTCCAGTATAAGGCAACGGCGGCTGAAATCCGATAAGCAATAAAGGCAATAAAAATGGGTAGAACATATTTCATTTGTAAGTTCATACTTTTCATTAATTCTCCTTGGAAGGTCTTATTTTTGTTTTCAGTTGGTTTTGTTTTGGGTGAGGAAATTTTCGCATGAATGAATTGAGAGAGGCCGGCGAGAATAGCTAAGAAGAGGCTTTTTTCTTGCATATTAATAATTCCTAAAAACTCCATGTTAATCTTAGGGGGGAAGTGAATAAAAGGATATAGTTTTTCTACCCCAAAATCTAATCCTTTCATAAATACCAAATAAAGAGCAATGATTATTGGTAATTGGATTAAAATTAACAGACAGCCAGCAAAAGGGTTGGTTTTATTAGCCTTATAAAGCTCCATTGTTTTTTTTGATTGTTCTTGTTTATCTTTGTAGATTTCTTTTATTTTTTGAATCTCTGGTTCTAGTGATTTTACTTTTGCTTGGCTTTTGATTGATTTTTGACTAAGGGGAAAAAGGATTAATTTTACCACAATAGTTAGAAGAATAACCGCTATCCCAACATCAGCCCAAGGAACAATGGTAATTAAAAAAACGAGCGCATTATAAAGCGGCTCATAAAAAATTGTGTTCCATAAAGCAATCATTTATTTATTGTATCTTAAAATTTAAACAGGATCAATGTTGTTTTTTTGCCACGGATGACAACGAGAAATTCTTCTAAGTGATAAAAAAAATCCTTTTCTTAGACCATGTTTTTTAAAAGCCTCTTTTGAATATTGGGAACAAGATGGATAAAAAACACAAGATGGTTTTATTATTTTATATTTTACAAGAAATCCATTAATTTTTTGATAAATACCTATTAAAAAAATGAATAGATATCTCATAAAGTCTTTGATTTTTTTAATAAATAAACAATTTCTTCCTCTAAATCTTTAAAAGATAGTTTGACTGCCCCCTTTTTAAAAAAAAATATAAAAAAACAATTATTTTTTATTTTTTTTATGTGTTTTCTGGCAATACTATAACCTCTTCTTTTTAATAGGTTACGATTTACCGCTTTCTTGTCAACCGCTTTTGAAATTACAAAAGAAAATTTAGGATTGTTCTCTTTGTTTGTTTTAAAATATCTAAGCGATATATTGGGAGCAAAAATAACCAGACCTTTTTTAAAAATATTTAAAAAGGTTTTTTTTGATATTTTATTTTGTTTAGAAAGCATATTAAACAGAAAGTTTTTTTCTTCCTTTCCTTCTTCGATTCTTTAATACCGCTCTTCCCCCGGCTGTTTTTGAGCGAACTAAAAAACCGTGGGTTGTCTTCCTTTTTCTTTTTTTGGGTTTATAGGTTTGAGACATACTTATCCACTTATTATTAACATAATAATGAAAAAACTCAAGTTATTTTTTTTATTGTTGGGGTATATAATGATTTTATGCTTAATAATAAACAGCTTTGGGATAATTGTTTAGTAGAGGTAGAGTCAAGTATTTCTAAGGCTAATTTCAGTACTTGGTTTAAAAACACCCATATTTTAAAAGAGGAGAGTGGGACTATTTTTATAAGTGTTCCAAATGAGTTTGTAAAGGACTGGTTGATAAATAAATATCATAAGCTAATAATGAAAACCTTTAGGGAGTTTTCTGATTATATCAAAAATATAGAGTATGTTGTTTCAAAACAAGAAATAAAAACAAGATCATTAAGCTTTCCTAATAAAAATGAGTTTACTACTAATAGAGAGCTTCCTTTACAAGATTTATATATAAATAAAGAAGATAATTTAAACCCTCGATATTTATTCGATTCTTTTATAGTGGGTTCTTTTAATGAATTAGCTTATGCGGCTGCTCAGGCAATCGTAAATAAAAAAAGTATAACTTATAATCCGTTTTTTGTATATGGGGGAACGGGGTTAGGAAAAACTCATTTAATCCAAGCTATTGGTAATAAAATTAAAGATAAGGTGAAAGAAACTGGTGTTGTTAAAAAAATAAAATATTTAACTTTAGAGAAGTTTTCTATTGATTATGTAAACTCTGTTCAAAATAATAAAACAAATGATTTTAAGGAAAAATATAGGGGTTATGATGTTTTAATAATGGATGATATTCAATTTATTTCTAAAAAAGAAAAAACCCAGGAAGAGTTGTTTCATTTATTTAATTCTTTATATGAAGATAATAAACAAATGATTTTTTCATCAGATAAACACCCCAACTATATCCCTAATTTAGAAGAAAGACTAAAGTCAAGGTTTTCAGCAAGTATGATTATTGATATTACTACTCCTGATTATGAGTCGAGGCTGGCAATAATTAAATCAAAATTAAGAGATATTAATTTTTTATTACCAGAAGATATTGTTGATTATCTTGCTTTTTCTATTCAGGGAAACATTAGGGAGTTAGAAGGAAGTTTAAATTCTGTTATTTGTCAGACACAGTTAAAAAATAGGGATTTAAGTATAAATGAGATTAAGGGTCTTATAAAAAATAATATAAAACCTAAAAAAAATATTTCTATAAAAGATATTGTTAAAGTAGTGAGTGATTTTTATAGTATTAATGAATCGTCTATTTATGAAAAAACTAGAAGAAAAGAGATAGTGAAGACTAGACAAATTATTATGTATCTTTTAAGAGAAGATTTTAGTATTTCTTATCCACTTATTGGACAAAAATTAGGAGGGAAAGATCACACCACAGTTATTCATTCTTGTTTGAAAATAAAAAAAGATTTAAAAAATAGCAATTTATTAAACCAAGAATTAGATCAAATAAGGGCTCTTTTTAGTATTTAAGAGTTGTTAATAAATAAAAGAATAATGAGTTAATAAATAATTTAAAAAACATATTTTTGTTAAAATAAAAAAGTTATTAATAAATAAATAAATGTTATTATATAAAGTATTAAGCTAAAATTATTTATTATAATATTAAAAATAAAGGATAAAATTAATTTATTAACATATTAACAATAAAAACATTATTATAAATTATTATAAATAAAACTATTATTATGAAACTAGAATGTTCTGTTGAAAAAATTAAAAAAGCACTCTCCCAAGTTAATAGAATAACTGGTAAAAACTTAACTCTACCTATCTTAAGCTCTGTTTTAATTATTGCTTCTAAAAAATTATTTAAATTAAGAGCAACAAACCTAAGTTTAGGTATAGAAATTGAAATACCAGCCAATATTGAAAAAGAAGGTATTAGTGTTATTAAAGGTGATTTATTAAACAATATTTTTCTTAATATTTATAATGATATTAAGGTTTCTATAGAAGTAATAAAGGATAATTTATATATAAAAACCAAAAACAATAAAATTTTTATTAAAAACTATCCCAATGAAGATTTTCCAACAATACCAATTATTTCTGGAGAAAGCTTTACTATTAAATCAACTGATTTAATTGAGGGAATAAAATCGGTTTATTACAGCGCCTCTTTATCAGATATAAAACCAGAAATTTCAAGTATTTATATCTACCCAGAAGAAAACAACCTTGTTTTTGTGGCAACAGACTCATTTAGATTAGCTGAAAAAAAAATAAAAACAAAAAAAACAGAGGATTTTACCGGGGTAATAATACCTTTTAAAAATACTGTTGAGATTCTTAAACTATTCAATGAAACAGAAGGAGAAATTAAGGTGTGTTTTAATAAAAACCAAATTTCTTTCTCACACAACGGAATATATTTAACCTCAAAATTAATAGACGGTATTTTTCCTGACTATAAACAAATAATACCAAAAAATAAAAACACAGAGGCAATAACGTTAAAACAAGACTTATTAAATGCCCTTAAATTATCTAATATTTTTGCTGATAAATTTAATCAAATTAATTTAAATATTAATCCTAAAAAAAATATATTTGAATTAACATCTAAAAATATAGATGTTGGTGAAAATAAAACTAAAATTGAAGCCAACACAAAAGGAGATGACATTAATATAAACTTTAACCATAAATATTTACTAGATTGTTTCCAATCAATTTATCAAGACAGTGTTTCTTTACAATTTGATCAAGAAAATAAACCGATAATTATTCGTGGGGCTCGTGATAATTCCTTTACCTATTTAATAATGCCCATGAATAAGTAATGAAACAAGTCTCATTTTTTTTAGATAAATTTAGGAGTATTTTAATTTTAGACGACGAAATAAAAAAAAACATTTATCAAATTATTAAAAACACTACTGGTGGAAAAATAAAAAAATCAGATATAAAAATTTTTAAAAATATTTTATATTTAAAAACCACCCCCCAATTAAAAAATGAGATCCTCATTAAAAAAACCCTCATTTTAAAAGAGATTGGGTTTTTGATAAAAAACAAAAAAATAAAAGATGTTAGATGAACAAGACAAATTTAAAAAGAAACCCTAAAACCAACAGTGGTTTGTGAATTATTAAAAACACCATCATAAGCAACCACCCTAACCTCATTTTGGGGTTGGATATTACTAATTTCTACCGGAGCAAAAGATAAACTAAATGGTTCGGTTTTGTCCGACCCCAAATATATATTATTTACGAAAAAATCCACTCTTTGGATAGGATATTTTTCTTGATGACTTGTCTCCACTGTTATTTTTTCATTTAAATTATAAATTATTGAGTCGCCTGGTTTTATAATTGTAACCACCGGTTTATTTTCTAATGTATGAACATTATCATAATCAGTCGGGATATTATTTAAAGAAATAATCGGATATTTGTTTTTATTTAATTCCCACCATTGTTGAACAGGCTCTTCCCAATGAAAAAATTGAGAATCATCAGTTGGGTCTTCTGGGGGTGGCCCAAGAGGATTTTTTTTATCTACCCACTGTAAAATTGTATGGACATTTGTTATCACCACCTCTTTTACTGTTTCTAATGGGGTATACTCAGTAGCTAATTTATTTGAAATTGTATCTATTAAAAAACTTTCTCCCCCTAACCAAACTCCACGAAGAACGGGTTTTAGGGTGGATAAATTATTTTGAATCTCTGGCTCTTCAAAACCCTCAATAGGTAAATTATTTAAAGCTTCTTGCATAAAATCATGCCACAAATCACCCGAAACAGAAGACCCCTTTTTCATAGGGGAATTGTCATTATTCCCCGACCAAACACCAACTACAACAGAAGGAGTATATCCAATAAGCCAACCATCCCTACTTTTATCAGTGGTTCCTGTTTTACCAGCAACAGCTCTTCCTTCAAAATACATAAACGATCTACTTCCAAACAAAGGAGCCCTCGCCTCATTATCTGAAAGAATGTCAGAAATAAGAAGAGCAATATTTTTTTCTAAAACCTTCACTGGTTTATCTTGATATTCTTCCAAAACAAGACCATCAGCATCTTCCACCCTTAAAATACTTTGATAAGGATGACGAACCCCCCCAGTAGCAAATACCCCATAAGCTGAGGTCATGTCTAATAATTTAACTTCACCACCACCTAAAACTAAAGTAAGTCCATATCTGTTCGGATCAGTTAGTGTTTTTATTCCCATATCAAAGGCTGTTTTTATTGAATCATTTATTCCAACTAAATAAAGAAGTTTTACAGAAGGAACATTTCTTGACTGAGCTAACCCATCTCTTAAGGTGGTTGGTCCTTTGTATAACCCATCATAATTTTCAGGATGATAACACCTGTTTTGGTTATAACCAGGTAAAGCTTTCCCAAATGAATCACAACCAACAAAAAACTCAGTAGGTACATCAAAAACAATACTATTTGGGGTATAACCTTTTTTAAAAGCGGTAGCATAAACAAAGGGTTTAAAAGAAGAACCAGGTTGTCTTTGAGCAGTGGCGACATTAAACTTTCCATCGATCTTCTCATCAAAATAATTACGAGAACCAACCATAACTAAAATCTCCCCAGTCTTAGGATTAATAGCCACCAAACTAGCATTAGAAGCATTATATTTTTCCTCATTTTCTAAAGCATATTTAAGAACAATCTCTTCTGCTTTTTTTTGTAAATTATAATCAAGGGTGGTAATTACTCTTAAACCACCCTCTTCAACAACCTCTTTCCCATATTTTTCTTCAAGATATTCCCTGATAAAAAATACAAAATGAGGAGCTTGAATCCCAATAGGTTGCTCGCTTAAAAACTCCACCACCTCATTTTTGGCATTTTGGTACTCTTCCTCATTAATAAAATTAAGCTCTAACATTCTGGTTAAAACTAAGTTTTTTCTATTATTTAATTGGTCTTTATTTTCTCCATAAGGAGAATAATAAGTCGGAGCCTTGGGGATGGCGGCTAAATAACTAGCTTCAGCCAAAGTTAATTCAGTTGGTTTTTTCCCAAAAAACTCCCTAGAAGCCTCGTCGACACCATAAATATTTCCTCCATAAGGAGCCTCATTAAGATAAATTTCTAAAATATCTTCTTTACTCATCACTCTCTCAATCTTTAAAGACAAAATCCATTCTTTTAATTTTCTAGTGATAGTTCTTTCTGAAGTTAACAAAGTATTTTTTATAATTTGTTGGGTGATTGTTGATCCTCCTTGGGAAAGTTTTCTTTTACTTAAATTAACTAAAATAGCTCTTAAAATTGCCTTTACTCGAATACCCCGATGTTGATAAAATTCTGAGTCTTCAATAGCGACAGTAGCATTTTTAATATTTATTCCCATATCTTCAAAAGGAACTACGGTCCTTTTTATATTTTGATGAATATCAAAAAGTAAAGTTTCCCCCGTCCGATCATATATTTTTGTAGATTGAGCAACCTTTATGTCCTCAAAAGAATCAAAACTAGGAATTTGGGCGGTAGATACCCAAAACAACAAAACCCCTGTTCCAAGAAGGAACAAAATAAGACAAAGTAAAATAAGTTTAATAATTAATCTCCTAACCCTCTTCATTTTATATAGCTAATAATAGCATATAAAGTATGATATATTTATAAATATGAAAATAAATACAAACCCCCAAAAAATAGACGAAATCTTATTTAGAAGTGTTTCAGAAATATTTCCATCCAAAGATAAATTAAGAAAAAAACTTTTAAGTGGTGATCAATTAAAAATTTATATTGGCGCTGATCCTAACGGAAAGCAATTACACCTTGGCCACTCAACAAATTTTATTTTATTGGAAAAATTAAGGCGACTAGGACACAAAGTTTTTGTGTTGTTTGGTGATTTTACTGCTAGGTTAGGGGATCCTACAGATAAATTAGAACCAAGAAAGATGTTAACCAGAGAAGAAATAGAAAAAAATATGAAAGGTTGGAAAAGCCAAATTTCTAACATTTTAAAATTTAATGGCAGTAATTCTGCCAAGATTGTTAAAAATAACAAATGGATTTCAAAAATGAAAATGGAAGACATAATAAATTTATCTTCTAATTTTACAGTTCAGCAAATAATTAAAAGAGATATATTTAAACAACGCTTGAAAAATGAAAAAGATATATATCTTAATGAATTTTTATACCCAATTCTTCAAGGTTATGACTCGGTTGTTTTGGATGTTGATTTAGAAATAGGAGGAACAGACCAAACATTCAACATGATGATAGGACGAACACTACAAAAAAGATACAACAATAGAGAAAAATTTGTAATAACCACCACCCTCCTAGAAAATCCCATAACAGGCAAAAAACTAATGAATAAAAGTGAAGGAAATTATATTGGATTAAATGATAACCCTAAGGATATGTTTGGTAAAACCATGGCTCTTCCAGACAAAATTATTATTCAACTTTTTATTGATTGCACCTTTATTTTACTAGAAGAGATAAAAATTATAGAAGAAAAATTAAAATTACCATATATTAATCCTCGAGATCAGAAGATGAAACTAGCTTTTGAGATTGTAAAAATTTATCACGGCGAGAAAAAAGCTCAAGAAGCTCAAGAGGATTTTATTAATGCTTTTCAAAAAGGTGGTCTCCCAAAAGATCTCCCAAAGTGGCTTGTTGTGAGTGGGGCAAACTCTTCAACAGAAGCAGTAAGAGCAGGATTAGTTGATTCTAATTCAAAGTTTAGGAGATTAATAAAAGAAGGAGGGGTTAAAGATATGGAATCTGGAAAAAAAATAACAAAAATTAATTTTCCACTAAATGAAAATAAAATTTATAAAGTTGGCAAACATAAGTTTTGGAAAGTTGTAATTAAAAAATAAAAAACTAATATTTTTGGCAAGCAAAATGGGTAAGCCCAATGGCGATAGCGTCTATTTCATCATCAGATTTTATATTTTTATCAATAGATATTATTTTTTTAACCATTGTTTGAATTTGAATTTTATCAGCCTTCCCATACCCAGTCAGAGACATTTTTACCTGAAGAGGAGTATATTCAAAAATACTTAACTTTGCTTTTTGGGCTTCATAAATAATTACTCCTCGAGCCTCAGAAACAACCATTACTGTTTTTTTGTTTTTAAAAAAGAAAAGTGTCTCAATCGCTAATTCTTTTGGTTTGTACTTTTTAATTAATCGATTTATCTCGTTTCCAATAAGGAGAATTCTTTTTGCAAAAAGGATTTTAGCTGAGGTCTTAAAACAACTTGAATATAAAAGTTTTTCCTTACCATCTTTTTTTTCTAAGATAGCAACTCCTACTCTCTCAAAACCAGGATCTATTGCTAAAATCCTCATAAGGCATTTGTAAATACTTCTTGAACATCTTCATTCTCTTCAATTTGGTCAATCAAATTAGAAAGTTTTTCTAAATCCTCATCAGAAAGATCAATCGTGGTCTTTGGTTCCCAGCCACCATCTTTCTTGGTAAAACCCCAGGTTACTGATCCTTGAGCTCCTAGAGAGGCGTTGTTTTTTGAAAGAAGATGCTTTATTTCAGCAGATATTTTATTTCGATTATCACTCAAGGCTTCAATAATCATCCCCACTCCCCCTGGGCCATAGGCCTCGTAAGTTGTTATCTCTAAATTTTCTTTTGAATCGCCTCCTTTTTTTATTGCCCGATCAACATTTTCTGAAGGCATATTAACTGATTTAGCCTTATCAATAGCTGTTTTTAATCCCGGGAAATTAACATCCCCCCTAGCCTTTTTAGCTTCTACGGTTATTAAACGAACTATCTTAGAAAAAATCTGGCTTTTTTTCGAGTCCGTCTGTTCCTTTTTATATTTAATTTTTGACCACTTATTATGTCCACTCATATTTCTAGTTTTAACCTAAAAAAATTTTTCTGGGTTGGGGTTTTTAATATTTAAATGTTGATAAGCTTTAGCGGTTGCTACTCGCCCACGATTAGTGCGCTCCAAAAGTCCAAGTTGGATGAGGTAAGGTTCAATTACTTCTTCTATCGTCGCTTCTTCCTCACTAACCGCTGCGGCCAAAGTTTTTAAACCCACTGGTCCTCCCCTAAATTTGTCTATAAGGACTTGTAGTATTTTTTTATCAATTGGCATTAATCCTATATTATCTACCCCCAATAATTCTAAGGCATTACAAACAGTTTCTTTATCTAAATCTTTTCTATGAACCTGGGCATAATCACGGCATCTTTTTAAAAAGAAATTTGCTGTTCGGGGAGTAAAACGACTTCTCTTGGCAATTTCTTTTAATCCACCTATTTTGAAATCAGCCCCCAAAATTTTACTTGATCGTTTAATTATCTCTTCAATTTCATCGTCAGTATAAAACTCAAGCCTAAAGGTTCCGCCAGAAAAACGAGAGCGAAGAGGAGAAGAAAGTAAAGCAATTCTAGTAGTAGCGGCAATTAAAGTAAAAGGAGGAAGATCCAATTGAATAGTTCGGGCTCCTACCCCTTTCCCTATAATAATATCCAAGACCCCTGATTCCATGGCGGGGTAAAGAATTTCTTCCACCATTTTATTGAGACGATGAATTTCATCAATAAAAATTATATCCCCCGCTGATAGATTTGTTAGAACAGAAGCAAGATCGCCAACTTTTTCAATTGCTGGACCAGAAGTTATTTTCATTGGTCGCCCAGTCTCACGAGCAATAAGATGAGCCAAAGTAGTTTTGCCAAGTCCCGGAGGACCATAAAAAAGAAGATGCTCAGCTGGTTGGTTTCTTTCGCTAGCGGCTTTTAAAAGTATTTGTAAATTATCTTTTATATGTTTTTGTCCAACATACTCGTCCCATTTAGTAGGGCGAAGAGTTTGATCAAGAAAAAGATCTTCTTTTTTATTTTTTTCATTGTTTTTATCCTTACTTGACATATATTATTTTTTATGCTACATTAAAGGAAATTAATTGAAGTTTATGTTATTATAACATTCTGTTGTTTTAGGAGATATAAACCTCCAAACGATTTTTCCCAGTGGATTTTTCAAGGACGTTTTGGTTTTTTGTTTCGGCAATTTACGAAAGCTATCCTTAAAATTTCTACGTTGCTTTTATTATTAACTAATTTTAAGCATTGTTTGGAGGTTTATGTTTCTTAATCTATTAAGTTTATTATAAATAACTTAATAAAATATTTTAATAAACTAATCTTCTGTCAAATCAATAACATGTTCAACTTCTTCTAAAGAAGTTATTCCGGCCAAAACTTTTAAAACCCCATCTTCTTTCATGTCAATAATCCCCTGCTTTTTGGCTATTTTTTTTATTTCCCGTTCACTTGGATTTTTAATAGCAATATTTTCAATATTTTCATCACTTAAAATAGTCTCAAAAACACCAATTCTTCCTTTATACCCAATATTATTACATTCCGAACAACCAATTGGTTCCCAAATCTTTTCAATCCTTGTTTCTTTGTTTATCCCATAAAAAGATAAGTCTTTTTTATTTAGTAATGCCTTACTGAGCACTAATTTTATTTTTTCCATCTCTTCTCTGTTGGGGACTTTTTCTTTCTTGCAATTAATACATAATTTTCTGACTAATCTTTGGGCAATTGAAAGTGAAAGAGCCGAGGTTAATGTTTTAGGGTTAACTCCTAAATCAATTAACCGAGGAATTGCCCCAGCGGCGTTGTTTGTATGCAAGGTTGAAAAAACAATATGTCCTGTGAGAGCGGCATTGACCGCAATTTTTGCTGTTTCCTCATCCCTAATTTCTCCAACCATGATTATATCTGGATCTTGGCGAAGAGCTGAACGGAGCCCCTCTAAAAAGGTATAACCCTTTTCTTTATTTGTTTGAGTTTGGGTGATTCCATCTAGATGATACTCAATTGGATCTTCAATAGTTATTATTTTTATTCCCGGGGAGTAAACTTTTCTTAAGAATGAGTACAAAGTAGTTGTTTTTCCTGACCCAGTTGGCCCAGTAGTTAAAATCATCCCATTTGGCTTGCTAATTTCTTGTTTGAATATTTTTAAAAGACCAGGATCAATCCCCAAACTATCAAGATCGCCCTGAATAGATTTTGGGTTTAGTATTCTTAAAACAATAGATTCACCATAAGACCCAGGAATAATAGATGTTCTTATGTTTATTTCAATCCCACTTAGGATAATACTAAACCTCCCGTCTTGCGCTTGTTGGGTAGTTGTTAATTTTAATCCGGAAAGAAGTTTTATTCTAGAGTTTAATAATTTATATTTATGATGATCAAAAAACATAATATCATGAAGAACACCATCTAAACGAAATCTTAAACGAATACGATCTTCCTCTGGTTCTATGTGGATATCAGAGGCATTGATTGAAATAGCTCCGGCAAAAATTATTTCTAACATTTTAGAGATGGCATGGGTTTTTCCCAACTGAACAGTTTCTTTAATGGTCTTTTCTATATCCTCTATGGTTTTTATTTTTTTTCCAAGAGAAAGTAAAATGTCTCCAGAAATATCCAAACTCCCAATATCGCTTCTTGAAGCAAAAGATAATTCTTTATATCTATTCCAAACTTTATCTAAACTAGATTGAGAAGCCATATAAAACAGAGGAATATAACCCTTCTCTTGAAGTTTTTTTTTTAATAATTGAACCTCTTTTCTTTCAGGAGATTTAACAGCCAGATAAATATTTTCTCCGGTTATTTTAAAAGGAGCAACTTCAATTTCCCTAGCTTCTTTTTCAGTAACATAACGAAGAGCTTCGTTTTCAATAAGAACTCCCCCCAAGTCAATATAAGGAATGTGATATTTATCACCAGCTAGAAATTTTACTAACCCCTCTTCTTCTTTTTTTCTTATATCATCTAATCTTCTTTTTTGTTTTTCTTCATTAAATTGAACTGTCATATTTGATTTATATAACAAGTATATAATATATCCCCTTTTTCCCCTATTAACCAAAGGGATGATTAATATTGACATTTTATTTTAATATGATAAAGTAAGAAAAAATATAGTTTTACAAACAAAAAAACGAAAGTTATGAAAAAAATAATATTTTTGTTCTTTTTATTTTTAAATATAGTTTTCTCTCAGGCCCAAAACAATAAATCTATCCCTGTTGAAATAAAAGTGTTAAATGAGAAAAACCAACCAAATAACTCTTTTATTCTTATTGAGGAAAAAGGAAACAATGAATTGATTGAAGGAGAAACCGATAGTCTTGGTGTTTTTCGAACAACACTAAAGTTAGGAAAAGAATATAAACCAACCATTACTCCTTATAATTTTCCCAAAAATAATGATATTTCTTTTAAATCGGTAGAAATTTCTTCTGATACCAGAATAAAATCAGTAAAAAGGATTTTGAAAATTGAATTAGACACTTTTTATAAAAAAAAACCAACAACAGACTCTATTGTTTATAAAAGAAAATACGATTTAGAAAATGTTTACTTTGATTTTGATAGGGCCACTCTAAGACCGGAATCCAATATTTCTTTAGATAAATTAGTTAAAGAAATGGAACTTAATCCCAAGATGACGATTAAATTGGTTGGGCACACTGATTCTAAAGGAAGTGATTCTTATAATATGGAATTATCTAAAAAAAGAGCTTTGGCAGTAAAAAAATATATTATTGACCATGGGATTAATTCCAAGAGACTATCTTCTTTTGGGTCTGGGGAAACCAAACCAAAAACTTCCAACTTAACCGAAGAAGGAAGACAAAAAAATAGACGAACGGAGGTTTTAGTTTTGACAGAGTAGAAAATTTTAGAGCGCCAATAAGGCGCTCTTTTTATTTCAATAACCTAGGGGAAGTAGGTTGACATTTTATATTTAATATGATAATGTATAAATATATTCAAGAACCTTAAAAAACTATGTAATATGAAAAAAATAATTTTTTCTCTTATTTTTTTGAGCCCAACAGTATTAGTTTGTTTTGCTCAAAACAAAACAGACACCCTCTGGGCGACCCCTATTTATAATCTCTATGACACAACAATAATTATGATAACTGACACTATTGAAAAGAGTGTTCAACAAGAGCCAACTATTGGAGAAAAAGAATGGAAAGAATTGATAACAATAGTTCAAGGAATAAATAATAAAGTTGATGAACTTGGAAAATTAAAAGAGAATAATAAAGATTCAATTCCTCAAACACCTGAAAAATATCAAAACAAAAGAACCATTGAAGATTATTATTTTGATAATAAAGAATCAGGAATTGCTGGAAACTATATTGTCCCGGTTAATTTTGGGTCAGGAGTAATTTATGGCTCACCACAACATATTTATTGCTTAGCTGTTGGTTATATTCCCAGTTTTATTTATCCTAACGGAACTGCTTGTGGTTTTTTCCAAAATTTACCCACCTTCTCGGGATGCGAATACTTATCCTCTGGTTTTTTAGGAACAGCGGGACTTAATGTCCGAGTAATGATTGGTGCGAATAATTATTGTTATCCGTCTTTGAGACATTACGGAAACATTCCTGGGTACTTGTATTCAGGTTGGGGATATGTTCCGGCCAGCATGCCTCAAATTCACTATATTAACAGTGGGTGCAATAATTATTATAATAATGCCACCTATAGTAATGCTGTTTATTATAATAATGCCGCCTATAGTAATGCTGTTTATTATAATAATGCCGCCTATAGTAATGCCGCTAATTATAGAAGGAATTATTATGGTGGTTGTAGAAAATTTTAAATCTTAGTCTTAAAGAGATTGAGATAATCCCGTGTTTTAATAACACGGGATTATTTATTACAGGCTAATGGGGTTGACAAATTAATATTTTAATGATAGAGTGCAAAAGAATAATTTTTTAAAAATAAAAATAAAAATTACAGTTATGAAAAATAAAATGTTCTTTCATATTTTAATTTTAGTTTTTCCTATTTTTTCTTTTGCCCAAGATGTCCAAGATCAGGAATCAAAATATAATTTTTGTACTGATAAACCAACCTCAATTTATACCATTGAGGATCTTATTTATCTTTATCAATTTCAAGATGGAGATAAATGGTTAAACAAAAATATCTCTTGGAAAATCCATCAAGCTTTGCTAGTAGAATCAATTAATAATTTAATTGAAAAAGAAGATCTTGGACTTGACTCTCTCGCAAATCAGAAACAATTATTTTGGTTTTTAAATCAATGTTCTGTTGAATACAAAACATTTGACGGGGTGTCTTTTTGGGGGGTAGATGAAAAGGGAAAGATTATAGTCAAATCAAGAGAATCTCTTAATAGTTCTCGGGAAAGAGTAATTTCTTACGAGGGAAACATTATTTTTCTTTTTTTTGGAGGAACCCCGGTTTACATCTCTCCTTTTGGAGAGAAACTGCTGTACACCAGCAGAAAAGCTTGGAAAGAAAAAGAGAAGGGAAGAAAAAATTATTCTTCCTATTATGATTAAAGAAAAAACCCCGCTGGTCGGGGTTTTGTTTTTTGATATTCAAAAACCCCTTAATTTATAAGGTTTTATAAAAGAAAGACTGGTTAAATAATAATTTAGTTGTCATCCTTGACAAACTTGATAAAATATGAGAGGATAAAATCAAATAATAAACATTCTTTAACAAATATAAAAGTACGGAGGTACAAAATGAAAAAATTAAATTTTCTTTGGACAACATTAGCAACAATATTGCTGGTGTTTACTAACAGCGCGATCGCGCAGTTAGTAACCAAATCGGGTGTATTCACATCACCAACTACGGTAACTTGTGAATGCACCAACACAGGCAGTAGTAATACTACTACCTGGGTAAATAATGGCTATAATACAGCCATCAATGAAACCACTCCCCAACAAAATATTACCCCGGGATCAACGGCTATTTTTACAATGACCGTTGCTAGCGGAACAACACTTTACTATGTAAGGTGCACCGGAATCCAGGGAACAAACCTGGTGGCTGGGACAACGGTCATTGTGCAAACCGTGCAATTTGCTGTTGTTTCAACCTTATCAGCTTCAACTGGCAAAGTTGGAGACATTATCACACTAAACGGCTCTGGATTTACTGGAGTAACAGAAGTCTCCTTTGGCGGAGTTTCTGCCGGTTTTGTTTTTGTTTCAGACGGGGTTATCACAGCGACTGTTCCTACGGGAGCGGTAACCGGAGAAGTAAAAGTAACAACTCCGGCTGGAATAAGCAGTGGAGGTCCAACTTTTACTGTCATTACTTGTGGAATAACCACCGCTGTTATAAATCAAAATTTGAATGGCGTAATTGGCGGAAATTCAGTCTCGGGAGTAATTTCTACTACTGGTACTGGATTGACCCTTCCTATTACTTATGCTTGTACAAATAATCCTCCAGGATCAGTTATAAATATTAGTACTGGAGATTATACTGCCACATACACGACGGCAGGAACATATGTGATGACTTTTACAGCCACATCGGCGACTGGTTGCATCGCTACAGGGACGAAGACGATTATAGTTAGTAATTGTGCTTTAACAATCACCTCAACATTTCCCCTCGCAATGATAGCAAATCAAGCTTACTCTGGTAGCATTAATGTTTCTGGAGGACAATACCCATATTTGGTGATAGTTTCCACCGGGACATCACCACTTTCAATAGATAGTGCTGGTTATTATGCAGGAGTTCCTGTTTTAGGAAACTTCACCGGAGTTATAAAGGTGAAAGATGGTCAAGGATGCGTAGGTTATGCTTCTTTTAGCACAACCGTCAGTTGTCCTTCAGCTAGTATTTCCCCGACGACTATCTCTGGATCAGAATTTGTGGCTGGGAATAGCACTACTATTTCTATCACTCAGACTGGTTTACCTAATGGAGGAAATTGGTCAAAAACTGGAGGACCAAGTAATCTAACCATTGATCCGACTACTGGAGAAATTTCCTGGGTTAACATGACCGCAGGAACCAAAAATTTCACTGTTGTTTACACAGACACAGCCAGTGGCTGTAGCGCGACAAGAAGTTATGTGGTAGTGGTGAGTGCTTGTAATGTCTCTATTGGAGGGACAATCAGTAATGGTTCGGTCGGAACCCCAATCAACACCACCTTCACCGGGGTGGATAGTCTATGGGTTGTCAGTGGAAGTATCCCCGGGATAACATTCAGTGGTTTAACCGCCACCGGATTTTATACCCAATCAGGGTCCTTTCTAATAACTCTGGGAGGAAAGAACGAATATGGATGTCTGACTAACCGATCAATAACGGTTACCGTCAGTTGTCCTTCAGCTAGTATTTCCCCGACGACTATCTCTGGATCAGAATTTGTGGCTGGGAATAGCACTACTATTTCTATCACTCAGACTGGTTTACCTAATGGAGGAAATTGGT
>Ga0209541_10001235_pt1 | contig 51378 bp, 67 predicted proteins | sample RifCSPlowO2_01_FD_184027 | JGI IMG/M metagenome (GOLD analysis project Ga0209541, IMG submission 184027) | Groundwater microbial communities from Rifle, Colorado - Rifle CSP2_plank lowO2_0.1 (SPAdes) (version 2) | ecosystem: Environmental > Aquatic > Deep subsurface > Groundwater | place... | reverse complement strand
CAAAAATGGGATGAAAAGATAAATAAATTATGCGAAAAAATAAATAAAAAAGACGATTATTACACAACCTCGAGCTGTTCTGGAAGAATACTCTTGTTGATTGATTCTGAAGAAAAAACAGATAAATTATTTCTGAATGTCTGGCACGAAAAAATAACTTTTAATGAATTAAAAAAAGCAATAGAATTAATTAAAACAGACAAAACTATTTATTTCAAGCAAGACCCTTGCATATTGCATATAGCATGCAGAACTCTTGAAAATGCGCAATCTCTATGCGACTTGGCAATAAAAAAAGCCAGCTGGAAAAGATGTGGAATAATTGCAACAAGAAAGAGATTTATTGCAGAGCTTAATTCAACTGAAAAAATTGAATTTCCAATTATTCAAAATGGAAAGTGCATTGCAAGTGATGAATTTTTAAATGTAGTTGTGAGCGAAGCGAATAAAAAGCTTGAAAAGTCATGGGAGAAAATTGATAGGCTGGAAAAGGAAATTTAAATTATTCAAACGGGCTGTCGTGCGAAGCCATGCCGTGCGCTTTTTTATAAACATCAAAAATTGTATAACAAGTTTCAGAAGCATTGTCTTCTGCAAGCTTTCTTATAAGCCTTTCTGCAAAGCTGTCTTTTTTTATATCATCTAACTCTATTTTTTCCTCTGGCTTTTTCTCCTCTTTTTTTGATTTTTCCTCGCTTTTTCCAAATAATCCAAAAAGCGCAGTAAATGGATTTGTATCAACTGGCTTTTCTTTTTCTTTTTGTGCTTCTGATTTCTCATTGATAAAATGGTCAATATCTTTTTTCATCTCATCCAAGCTTTCGGTTGTTGTACCTTCAATTAATCTAAACATATCATTTATTTCTGATTTTTTAAGCTCATGGTTGAAAAAATCAATTTCCTGTTCATTCAATGCATATGCCTTAAAATTAACAGTTGCTCTTCCGCCAAAAACATAGTGCTGTCCGACTTTTTGAGGTATTCCCCTGAAATGAAAATTAACTGTTACAACAGAATAATATTTCCTCTTTGGTTTTATTCCTTTTGGCACTTTTCTTGTATCAATTGCTTCTTTAACTTCTAATTCTATTTTACCCATAATAAGCAATTCAAAAATAATTGTATTAAACGCAGTAATAAGCTCAGGACTTTTAGAATCATCTTTCATTTCAAGTTCTGCTGCAGCCTTTAAATACGGCTTTACCCATCTTGAATAAAGCTGAAGCATATTTGCCTGGCTTTTAAGGTAATTCTTTTCTATGTTAAATCTTTGTCTTATCTCTAATTCACTTTTAACTTTCCATTCCAAAAATTCAGCAAGGCGCGGCTTTAAAATTCTTTTTACTCTGTCATTTAAATCGATTTTATCAACATCTTTTAAAGAATTCGCCGACATAAATGCATCTCTCAAAGTTATAAAATTAAGATTTCCAGAAGTAAGCCCATTTATGCTCCCCTGTCCTCTTTTTATATCAACATTGTCCATCCATATTTGCTTTAATGCAAGAAGTCCTGCCTCTGCCTCTTCTTTATTTTTGGAGTTCGCAAGTTTGTAATGTTCGAGCCGTATTTCGAATTCTTTCAAGTCATAAATAAGATTTATAATGCTTTTAATAACTGTATTCACAGTTCCCATTGTTTCAGATACATTTTTCTGCATTATTGATTTCCTCTGCCCAATTTCTGCAAAATGCCCGCTTCCAGGAGAAGAAGTAAAATTATCTATCACTTTTTCAACTTTTCCCTTGAAAAAATTATTCATCATATCCAAAACCCAAAAATAAACCGGCTCAAGAGTTTCAGAAGGCGAATCATAAATAATCGTATGACTTCTTACTGCCTTGCGTTTCAGCTTGCCTTCTACAATCTCAGATATTGGATCTGCCATTTCACCTCATTAATTAATATAACACTCAAGATTATTTAAAGGTTCTTGTGAATGAATATTGATAACCTATCAGGATATATGATTTTTGAAAATTGAACCATCTACTAATTTCCCTAACATCCCATCATTTTCCCTTATTCAATATCTTTTTATGGGGTTTTATTATTTTAATATTGCAATTAAAAAAATTCTAATATAACTAATATACAAAGCGGATTAGGATTTGCAAAAGAATTAAAGGGTGAGCGAAGCGAACGCAATATTTATTTTGTTAACATCCCATAACTTTGCCTTATCTTTTATTGTTTAATTAAATCTTTATTATTTTTATTTGATATTATTCATCAAGAATCTTTCAATGAACCAATGTGCTCACGGATTAACAGATTAGCAGATTTGCAGAATAAAGGCGCGAAGCGCCATTAAATTTCTTATGAATAAACTAATCAGCAGAATAACCGCATCATCAATAACTTTAAAAAAAGCAAATGCCTGTTTTTAGTATGGCTTTTTTAGGCATAGGAAAAAAGAGGACGAAAACAGTGGATTTCACAAAGCTTGAAAGCGCACAAAAAATAATGGAGCGCTCTCCAAGAGAATATCCTGCCTCAGATGAAATTGTGGAGTTAAGAAATTCAAATTCGAATTTTTCAGGAAATAATAATTCCTCTCCACTAAGCTTTCTTGATTCATCACAAAAATCAAGTTCAAGCACAACTTCATTGGGCTCATTGGGAGCTGCAAATGTCGTATCGCAGGTTTCTGAAATGTCTGAACTAAAGAGCAAAATGAGAAGCATCACAACAAGAATGGAAGACACTTTAAACGAATTATACAGGATGATGCAAAGAATTGAACTTCTCGAAAAAAAATTAGAAAGATTCGAAAATCGGGGATTTTGAGATTAAAACAATTCTATCAACAAATTATAAGTTTTTGAAAATTGAATCCTACTAATTTTTCTAACATCACATTCCTTTCCCACATTCATTATCTTTTCATTGAAGTTTATTTATTATTGATTTTAAATTATAATAATTCAGAATTAAATAATCCTAAGAACCAGTGAATCAACGGATTAAGGATTTGCAGAACAAAGGCGCGCCTGTCATCAACAATATTTATAAATGAACAAGCCTAAATAATATAATGAAAAAGAGGAATTCAGCAAAGAATATTATTCCTATTGCTCTTGTTGTTTTAGCAGTTTTGATAATATTTTATTATGTTGGATTTTTTTCTTTTATTGTAAATTTATTTCACGAGCCGGCATTAACTCCTGATATTGCATGCGGAAACGGATTTTGTGAATATGCTTATGAAGATGTTTCAACCTGCGCGCAGGACTGCAAACCATTAAGGACGCTGAAGTCAAGTGAGATAAATGAGTCAGGGGTTGGCGTTGCAATTTATCAGTTTTACTCATTTATATTCAATTCAGCACGAGTCACTCTTAATGGCCCTGTTTCAGATTCTCTGCCTGGTGAAGACATCTCAAATGACCCATATACCCTTCTTCAAATATCCCATCAATCAGATCTTGAATTTGTGATTAACGAAACTAAAAACATGGGAACAAAATGGGTAAGGGTTGAATTTGACTGGAGTTCCATAGAGTGGCCGAATTATACAATCAGCCCAGGCAATATCCCCTCTCCGCGCAAATTCGATTGGAGATATACAGATTATTTAGTTGAAAATTTTAGCAAAGTAAATATAAGCATACAAGGAGCATTATTCCAAGAATCTACAAATCCCCTTCGTGTAGATTCAAACACCGACGAGATTAATAGAGACACATGGGAGTGCAGAGCTCCAAAAGAAAATCTTTATGTTAGAGACCGCGAAGGGGTGCCAGAAAAGTTTGAAGGAGAAACATATATGGATGCTTGGCTTAGATTTGTCAATGCCTCTGTATCAAGATATAAGGGAAAGATAAATTATTGGAGTGTCGGAATAGAATATCTAAACTACCCTTATTGTCCAGAAGTTAATATAGTTGGAACATCAACAGATGATTATGCAAATCTTCTTTGCAAGACATATGCAATAATTAAAAGAGAAAATCCCGAGGCAACAGTTATATCCAGCGGACTGAATGGAAATATCTTAGATGAAGACTATAAGAAATTTTTTGATAAAGCATATGGCTGTTTTGATGTGCTTGCAATTCATACATATTTAAGAGAAGCAGACGAATATCCTGAAGCTTCTCCTGACAGAGCACTTAATTATGAGGAAAGAATAAACAGATTAAAAGGGCTAATGGCAGAATATGGAGAGGTAAAACCAATATGGGATTCTGAAGTGGGATATTTAAAGCCCGATTCAGGACAACCAGACAGATTTGAAAATGAAGTTGTTCAATCAAAATATACACTAAGGCATTATATCCAAAATCTTGCTCTTGGAATAAACAGAATGAATTATTTTAATTTCGCGATTCCTTATCGCCCCAACTCTGTGGCGTTTGTAAAACATGCCCTAATTTATAATACAATGTCTTGCGGAAATATTGATAGCCCGTGCAATTCTGGCATTAAAAGGCCTGCATTTTATTCATATGGCTATATCGCAAGCATATTTAATAACAAAGTTCAACTAGCCAGTACTTCAACTTCAAGCATTTTATTGAAGAATATTAAAATCCCAGATTATTCTTTATCACAAAATCTGTTAAATAGCCATGAATTGGAAGTTTGGAAAGATATTTCTGTTTCTGACGGAGATATTCTGCTTTTTACAGGATATGCAAATGTAATATCAACTAATAAATTTCATACTCCTGAGTTTCAAATACAGATAATGCAGGGAAATGAGGTAATTAATCTTACAGCCATACGAAGAACTGATGGATTTGAAAAATTTAGCAGGACATTTAATATTTCATCAGGATACACCGGAAATCTTAAAGTAAGAATTCATGCTTTTTATCCAAAAAATGTTGGAGGAAATATTATTGCAAAAGAGATTGAAGCAAGAAAAGTAATTGGCAGTTCTAAAAATATTTCATTCTTTTATTTTCCTTATAATAACACAATAGGGCAGAGCAATGAGTATTATGCATATCTTTTTATTAATAAAGAGGGAAAGTTTATTTATGCTTATTGGGTTGGGATTAAATCTGAAGACAGTTTTCCTGATGTAAAAACGAATATAGAAATAAACAAAGTATTAACTAATCCTGTTCTTGTTAATATGTATACTGGAGAGGTGTGGGATCTTAGAGCTATAAATTATGAAATATCTAATGGAAGGACAATCTTCAAAAATATGCCGCTTCGCGATTATCCTATACTGATTGCTGAAAAAGAGACAATTCCCTTGTAATTTCTTTTGAAACTTGAATTTTTAAACATTCCATAACTGCCCATTATTTTTTCATCTTCAATATCGATTAAAAAATTTAAAGAGTTAATGTTTATTCTGCTAATGCCCCATAATTTTCCATTATTTTGGGTTTGTTCATTGGTGCTTTTTATTTTAAAATAACTTAAATCATTTGAATAATCAATATCTCAAACAGATTAGAAATTTGAAAAAGAATAAATCCGTGAGCGGAGCGAGCTAATATTTTTATGTCTTGTTAACTTGACAGTATCGACTCATAACAGCATTTAAATATATTCTTTAATTTACCTTCTTATGAAATATTCTGAAATATGCGGGGTGTATGAAAAGTTATCTGTGACATCTGGCAGGCTTGAAAAAACAAGCATTGTTTCTGAGTTTATTAAAAAAATTGCAAAGCATGGAAATCCAGAGTGGATTTATCTTTTAAGGGGGCGTGTATTGCCTGATTATGATGTTAGGGAGTTTGGAATTTCACGCCAGATTATAATTAAAACTTTAAGCAAGTCATTCGGAGTTCTGTCTTCTGAAGTATTAAGTGAATTTAATAAAATAGGAGATTTGGGGGAAATTGCAGAAAAATTTGCAGGTAAAAGAAAGCAATCAACATTATTCTCTTCTTCAAGTTTATCAATTGACAAAGTGTTTGATGGATTGATGAAAATTTTCGCTCTTGAAGGAAAAGGAAGTGTGGATAAAAAAGTTTCGGTTGTGTCAGAGATTTTGTCATCTGCCTCTGGAATTGAAGCAAAGTATATTGTCAGAACTTTGCTTGGAGATTTAAGAGTTGGAATTGCTGAGAGTACAATAAAAGATGCAATTGCAGAATCGCTTTTCCCAGAGGATAAAAAATCTTACGCAGAATTAATTGAATCAGCATATGATTTATCAAATGATTATGCAGAAATTTTTGCAGCTGCTGTTAAGGGAAAAAAAGAGATTGAAAAAATATCTATCTCTCCAGGAAAACCAATGAATGTAATGCTGGCAGTTAAGGCAGAGGATATTGAAGATGCATTTAGGATATGCGGAAAACCAGCAGCTATAGAAAATAAATATGACGGATTTAGAGTTGTTATAAGCAAAAAAAATAAAGAAATAAAACTATTTACAAGAAAGCTTGAAGAGGTTACAAGCCAGTTTCCCGATATTATTGAAGTCGTGAAAAAAAACATTTCTGGAGAAAGTTTCATACTTGACAGTGAGGCTGTTGGATATGACCCGAAAACAAAAAAAGTAAAGCCGTTTGAGTCAGTAAGCCAAAGGATTAAACGAAAGCACCATATTGAAAGGCTTGTCAAAGAGCTTCCTGTTGATGTCCATATATTTGATGTGATGTATTATAATGGAAAAAGCGTTATGCATCTCCCGTTTTCTGAAAGAAGAAAAATTATTGAAAAAATAATTCATCCTGAAAAATTAAAAATAAATATTGCAGAGCAAATTATAACTGACAATGAAAAAAGAGCAGAGGAATTTTACAAACAGGCATTAAAAAAAGGAGAAGAGGGGATAATGGTTAAAAGTTTAAGTTCTCCTTACAAGCCAGGAAGAAGAGTCGGGCACATGGTTAAACTAAAGCCATCTTCAAGCGAATTTGATTTAGTTATAACTGGAGCTGAGCATGGAACAGGAAAGCGCGCTGGCTGGCTTACAAGCTATATTGTTGCCTGCGCTTCTGAAAAAGGATTTTTAAATATTGGAAAAGTTTCTTCTGGATTAAAAGAAAAAGAATCAGAAGGCACAACTTACAGGGAAATGACAAAATTATTAAAGCCCTTGATAAAAAGCGAAAAAGGGAGGGTAGTTTATGTAAAGCCAAAGATTGTTGTTTCTGTTACTTATCAAAACATACAGAAATCTCCTTCATATAATTCTGGTTATGCTTTGAGATTTCCAAGGATAACTTTTTATCGGCCTGAAAGAAGCACAAAAGACATTGCAACGCTTGAAGATGTGAAAAAGGCAGTAGTTTGCACCAGTTTCCACAGCTTATAGAAAAATCAAGAAAACCGGTTGCGCAAAGTGAAGATGCAGTAATAGTTGAATATGGAAAAGTTAAAGTGACGACTGAATGATATAATACCTTATGACTGAAAAAGATGTGAAAATAATTAAAGATGTACAAGAAATAAACAGAATAATTGAAGAAAAGATTAAACGCAAGAAGCTTATTTTACTGAATGGTATAAAATTGGTTTATTAAAAAAAGGAATTTCTGAAGAAAGGTTTAATGAAATTTTCTCGCAGTTTGATAAAGTCTATGCAATAGAAATAGAAGAATTAAAGAAAGGAGATTTGGGCTATGAACTATTCTATAAAGTAAGCAATAATACTACAATCTCCATAGGAACAATTCCAAAAGAAAATGAATTGATTATAATTCATTTAATTGAATACAAAAGAAATTTAGATTACAGATTTAAAAAGTTTATGCGGTAATAAGTATTTTTTCTTCAGTCGGAATAGTATATGGAATTTCTTCTATCTTGTTTAAACCTTCCAAAATTATTTGGATAATAAATCCGCCTCTTACCGGTAAAACACTTATTTTAGCGCTATTAAGCATTTTAAGGATATCTGGATTTTTATCTATTGATTTTAAGTATTCGGAAACATTCCTTATCTCTATATTTGCAATTCTATTTTTTGTAGTTATATCCAAAACTAAATTAAGGATATGCACACTGCCATAAACTTGTTCATCAGCTTTAAGATTGTTGAATATCATTAACCTGTCTAAATCTTCATCATACATAAATGTACTTTTCCTTATCATATTCTGTTTTTCCTTAATCAATAATTGAGTAGATTATATTTAAAGTTATCGGGGGTTAGATAATATTATATTACAATGACGCGCCGAAGGCGCGCTTGTTTATTTTGCAAATCTGCTATCCATTTGCACATTGGAATTTATATAATCTAATTGGATGTTAAATAAATTTAATTAAAAATAAAAATAATAAAACCTCAATGAACCAACCTAAAATGTGGAAAAGTTATGGGGTGTTTAAAGAAATTAAACTTGAAATCTCTGGTTTATCAAATCTACTAATCTGTCAAATTCCTCACGAGGCAATGGGCTGAATAGTATTTCACAACTCCTTAATTTAGGATCTCTTCTAAATTGGGTTTGAGAATCTGGATAATTCCAAACAACAGGGGGTATAACTCTCTGTGTATAAGCTCCTGAAAATCTATTCACACTCTGCATTCCAATCCAGCTTCCTGAAATTGCCTGTGCAAGAGTTTCTACATCAGGAGAATCATTTAATAACAAAAAATTATTAAAATATTTCTCTGCCATTTCGCTGAAAGACAAAACTCTTTCCCGCGGAGAAAAATAAGAATAAGTTCTTTCAGAAACATTTAGATCTTCTCTGAAAAAAACCGTGTAATGCGGGCTGGCGACAGCTGTTTCAAAATGATAATTCCTCCTTGGTTTTAATATTCTTGCCCTTGTTAATGCAGCAACGCCCATATTAACTGAAAAAATAAGAGTTATTTAAATATATATGGAGTAAAAAATATTTTAATCAATCCAATAATCCCTTTAGAATTTTAAATATTTCTATGAAATGAATTAAAAAGGAGCGCGCGGTTTTTTTGGATTATAAAAATCACTTAATATTTAGAGTTCTATTTATCTTTATTCAATTCATTTGCAATATAAGAGTTTAAAGTTGGATGATCAAACCCGAAAATTATATAAACCCTCGGGCCATTAGATTTCAGTAAGTGGACTGAACCAGTAAAACCTTTGTGTATGCAAAGTATCCAGCGTGTATGCGTGTAAATGGTTTGGGGAATTCACTCTCCACTTACGTCTTTTTTTGCTTTTCTATTTACAATTTGTTAATAGTTATTAACTTAGAGTTAATAGGGTTATGAGAGTTTTGGTTTGCCACTTAATAATGGGCCAAAAGATTTATATAGATTATTCATTTATTTACATTTGAATTCAAATAAGGGGGTAATATGGTTCAAAAGAATGTTACATTAAGTCTTGATAAAAACACTTATGAAGAATATAGAAACTTTTGTAAAAAGAATGCTGTTGCATTATCGCGGAGTATAGAAGTTTTTATGGAAGAGAAAATAAAAAAAGAGGAAAAATGAGTCAAGAACTTTTATCAATAAAAGAGGCATCAGAGTGGGCAACAAAATTCTTAGGCAGGCCAATAACTATCTCTAATATTCAATACCTTATTCAATACGCAAGGGTCCCTAAATCCTTTTATAAAAATAATGTAGCAATTAACTTAGATGAACTAAAAGTATATTACGAAAAAAACACAAAAAAAGAAGAGGCCTGGAAAAAAAGATTAGGTAATGACCTTAACTGGGGTCTGTCTTTTTCTCATTTAAAGGAATCTGATACAACAAAACATGTACACAGATTACATCCCTATAAGGGAAAGTTTATTCCTCAATTAGTAGAATACTTTTTAGATTCCCACCTTAATACATTCAAAAAAGAAGTTTTTTTCAAATCTGGAGAGATTATATTAGACCCATTCATGGGTAGTGGAACAACGCTTGTTCAATCTTCAGAATTGGGCTTGCATTCAATTGGAATAGATATTTCTGATTTTAATTGTTTGATTTCTAAAGGTAAAGTTGGAAAATATAATTTATCCATTTTAGATAAAAAAGCTAGAGATATCTGTTTTAAGACAAGAGAATTTAGTCAAGAAGTATTTGACGATTCATTTGATGAGGAATTAAAAGAAAAATTGAATGAATTCAACAAAAAATATTTTCCTAATCCGGAATTTAAGAAAAAGGTTTGGAAAGGGGTGATTAATAATGAAGAACAATATGGAGAAGAAAAGCTTAAACAATTTCTAAAAGAAAATGAAGAATTTTTTGAAAAGAACGGAACAAAAGACAAATCTGGATTAATAAATGAAAAAGAGATGAATAACTTTTTGAATAAATGGTTTTCAAAAAGAGTAAGACAAGAATTATTTTATTATATTAAACTTTTAAAAGAAATTGAAAATGAGGATTTAAAGAATATTTTAAGAGTTATTATAAGCAGGACTGCTCGTTCGTGCCGAACTACGACCCATTCTGATTTGGCAACCTTAACAAAACCGCAAATTGGCCCTTATTATTGTAGAAAGCATAAGAAATTATGTATCCCAATAAATTCCATTGTTAAACATTTAATACGATACACCTATGACACAATAAGTAGAATTGATGAGTTTTCAAGATTAAAAAAGAATGTATTTAGTAATGTAATCCATGGAGATTCAAGAAAGGTAAATATATTCGAAGAGGTTAAAAAGAAAAACTTTGAGTTTTATAAGTTATTGACTAAAAAGAAAATAGATGGGGTTTTCACCTCTCCGCCTTATGTTGGTCAAATAGATTATCATGAGCAACATGCGTATGCCTATGATCTTTTTAACATCCCAAGAAAAGATGATAAAGAAATAGGTCCTCTATTCAAGGGACAGGGGCAAAAGGCAAAAGAGGAATATGTTGAAGGGATAAGCAAGGTTTTCATAAACATAAGTAGATTTATTAAAGATAATGGGGATTTCTTTATTGTTGCAAATGATAAATATAATCTTTATCCAATCATCGCAGAAAAAAGCGGATTAAAGATAGTTGAGCAATTTAAAAGACCAGTGTTAAATAGAACAGAAAGGGATAGGCAACCATATGCAGAGGTTATTTTTCATATGAAGAAAAAATAATTTATTTTTTTGCAATTTCTTTTATTTCCTCTCGTAATTCTTCCCCAATTTCTTTAAAGATTTCTATAAATTCATCATAAATCTCTTCTCCTGCTACAAAATTCCAAAAATCTTCACCAACCATTAATTGGCAGGAATCATACATGTTTCTCGTAGTCCATCTTTTGTAAGGTTTTGGATAATAAGGATTATAAGGTAATCCTAAAGCAACTATAACTCTCGTATTCTTATCTGCACTTAATCTTAGTCCAATCCATATTAAAAGCTTCTTTTTGAGTGCAACAAACTCTTTTATATTAGGTTTAGGTGAGGTAATATCAAAATATGCCTCGGTTCCATCTTTTTTCTTTATGAAAATATCTACCCTTTTATCTGGGTCTTGTAGGAGTTTTCCTTTTTGAATAGAATTTTTTATCTCTTCAAATTCCAATTCCATATCTGGCCTTCTTTTATTGCTTCTTAATTCCATATCTATCTTCGAAATTATTGCTTCTGTTCTATTATCAATTTCACCTAACAAATCATATTGAGTATACGCTTCATATCCCGCACCTTCTGCAAGGACTTTTGCTAATTGTTCATATATTGAAATTCCAAACGTGGTATAAAATGAATGAATAATTGTGTGTGTTAAAACTTGTTCTTTTGTGAAAATTGCTTGAAAAAATGGTCTATATTCTGTTTCAGCGTTATAATTCTCTATTTTTAATAAAATGACTCTTTTAATTAATTCCTTAACTTTATTTCTTGTTTCTATTTTCATTTTATCTATTTACCCTAAAGGTAAAATCACTTTATTATCTTCTTAAGCGCAGGGAACATATCAACTGAATGCTGCTGCGCGATGTTCTGATACATTTGATACATAATCATAATTACCAGAAGTATTGCTGTTCCTGAAACAAGAGTTCCTACTGCATTTGAAACAGATGCAAGAATTCCAATTGCTGCACCTCCCATAACGGTCAATGGAAAAATATATCTTTCCAAGACAGATTCTAAAATTCTCTCGTCTTTTCTAAAGCCAGGAATTGTAAGCCCAGAATTCATAATATTCTTTGCCTGGCTTTGCGCATCCATCCCGCTTGTTTTAACCCAAAAGATTGCAAATAATACACTGAAAGAAACATAAAACAATGTATGGAACAATGCCTGCAAAAGCATAACCTTTGTAAAGCTTCCTGTCAAAGTGCTTTGTAGAATATCAACCCCTGCAACCCAGAATGCAAAACCAGAAACAGGAGAGCCGTTTGAAAATCCGCCAAGGAATGTTGGATGTCCGAGCCAGGTTTCAAGAAGACTTGCGCCAAGTTGAAGATTTGCAAGAAGTGCAGAAACTAAAATAACCGGCATAACTGAAGTATAAAAAAATGCCAAAGGCCATTTTATTCCATATCCTCTTAATCTGTCAAATGAAAGAGGAATTTCTATTTTCAGCGACTGAGCCCAAACAACAGCAAGAAAAATTAATATTGTCACAACAATTGCAGCGCCTGCAAGATATGCTCCTGTTGGATTTCCTGAAATTAATGAATTGATTAAAACAAGAACTTTTCCTGTTGCTGCAAAACTTCCTTGAGTATCAATAAATTGGAATAGTGTTGTAAATAATCTCCAGCTTATTCCTGCTGCGATAAAAAGAGAAACTCCTGAACCAAATCCCCATTTTGTTGAAAGCTCATCCATAAAAACTATTGCAAGCCCACCTAGGCAAAGCTGAAGAATTACCAGCCATTCATATCCAGGAACTGCTTCCAGCCCTTTCATAAGAACATAAATTGAAGCTTCAAAAAGAATAAAGAAAAAAACCAGCACCTTCTGCAACCCCTGAAAGTATTTTTTTCCTTCGCTTGTTTTTGTATCAATTTCAAGAAGCTGACTTCCTACAAGAAGCTGAAGAATAATTGATGCCATAACAATTGGCCCGATACCCAATGAAATTATGCTTCCAAAATCTGTTCCGAGAATAACTGCAAGATTTTCAAATCTTGCCAAAGCATTATTTGAAAGTCCATAAAGAGAAATATTCGCGAGAATAAAAAAAGCCACGAGTATAATTATTGTCCATTTTAACTTAATTCCAAATCCAACTTTCTTCTCTGGAGGAGGTTCAATCTCAGGAAGATGCTTAAGAAGATTCTTTATGTCCATATTTCACTATCACCTTTCCGCCTGCTTTTTCAATTTTCTTAACAGCTGACTTTGAAGCAGAATAAACTTTCAGAGTTACAGGAAAGGTTATTTCTCCTGAACCAAGAAGTTTAAAATTGCTTAAATCAACTTCGCTTTTTCCATTTGCGCGCTTTTCAATGTCTTTAATATTAATAACTCCATAGTTTTTAGGCTTTGGCTTAAGAGAATCTTTTCCAAAATACTTTTCAGGCATATTAAGGATAAGTGTTTTTTTCTGGTCTGCTCTTTTTCCTGTTCCAGCCATTCCTTTTCCTCCTCTATGCCCAGAGCCCCTTGCTTTTTTCATTCCACCCCTTCCATGAGTATGGCTTCCGTGCATTCTCGAAACTTTTTTTCTTTTTTTGTGAAGGCGCATTTTACAACATCCTCCTGAGCAAATCATTTATTTTTTCTCTATGATTTCCCAAAACGCCTTTTGGAAAATGCTGTTTTGAGTTTATCCCTTTTCTCGGCGGATGAAGACGGAAAAACGGCTTTATTCCTGTATCTTCAAAATTTTCATTTTTCTGGATTAATTCTGCAATTTTTTTTGCATCGATTTTTTTTGTTTTATCCAACAACTTTCCTCTTTTGGCAATAAGTTCAACAAGTGTTTCATCATTTATATCTCCATATGCAACAAAGCTTCTCACTTTTTTAAGCATTCCGAGAGTGACTTTATTTTCAGGAATAAGAGTGCAGGCATATTTTCTTCTTAATCGCATTCTTGAAAGAGTATTCTCTAAACGTTCGTTCATATCAACCATCCCATGAATTCTTATTACTGCTATCATTTCAACTTCTCCAATGCATTCATTATTGCCTTTATGAAGTTTATTGTTGTTCTTGTCTGTCCAAATGACTGGCTGTAAATATCTTTTATTCCAGCAAGGCGAAGAACTTTTTTTCCTTCATCCCCTATTACAAGCCCTGTTCCCTGTGGAGCAGGAATAAGAATAATTTTTGAACCTGCACATTTGCCTGTAACTCTGAACGGAATGCTGTGGAGTTCAGATGAAGAGCCCTCAAAACTTCCAGAACCTCTTCTAAATTTTATTATATTTGTTTTCGCGCGCCTTATTGCTTTTTCCCTTGCAGGAAGAGTTTCTTTTGCTTTTCCAAATCCAAGCCCGACATGCCCATTTTTATCTCCTACAACTACAAATGCAGAAAAAGTCACAACATTGCCTTCTTTTGTTTTTTTCTGTGTCTGCCTCCACGCTCTTCTTTTTCCTCCTCCGAATTTTCCTTTTGACTGCCCTGTAAAAAGAAGCTCACTCTCAAGCCTTAAAAGTGATTCTGTAATTTCCGGCTCTAGGATTCTCATTTTTCTATCGAGAATTTCATCAATGTCTGTTATTTTTCCAGATTTAACAAGCTTTCCAAGTTTGGTTTTAGGCGCCCAGCTTGAAACTCTTTCTTCTGCAAGCTCCTGCTCTGATTTTCTTCTGCGTCTGCCGCGTTCTCCAAATATTTCCCTTTTTTCTTCAGGTGTTGCAACTGCTTCTTTTAAAATTTCTTCTACGGGCGCTTCAAGTATCTCTTCTGGTACAATTTCCAGAATTTTTTCTGCTTTTTTCTCGATTGATTTTTTTTCGCTCATTTCTGCTCCTGTTTATCAATTGCCTCTTTAACTTTTTCAAAAACATTTTTTGCCTCTGAACTCAAATGCCTGCCTTTAATTCTGTCTTCAGACGGCGCCACACTATTATCATAGGATAGATTCACTCCTGCATCGACAATTCCTTTTATTGCTGAATATATCCTGCTTCCATGAACATTCCTATGAATCCCTATGTCTGCTATGGCTGAATGTTTTTTTTCTTTTTTAACTATTTTTCTTCCTGCAAGATATCCTGCAAGATATGCCGCAGTTATTGATTTCAGCGAACCTAAAGAAGTTTTAGGCCAGCCATATTTGAGAAGTTCTTTTGAGGTAATTCCAAGGATAACGGAATCTTTTGACTCTACACTCTTAACATACTGAATAATCAGGTATTTATTCGTCCGCCTGACTACAATTCTTGGCTTACCTGATTTTAAAAATGCCATTCTTTTTCTATAATCTGTTTTTGACTGAATTCTTCTTTTTCTTGGGGTTTTCATTTTAATAACTCCTTAAGATGCTGTTTGCTCCTAAACTCACTGTTTTTTATTGAATTCCTCAATGCGAGGTATTTCTTTTCTTCAATTCCTCCATGAGATTTAAGCTCCTTAATATATCTTCTTAATTTTCGCGTTAGTTTTACATAATTCTGTTTTCTGTTTTTAATCTTTTTCTTTACTTTTCCAGCCCTTCTTCTTGTTGTTCTTTTGACTATTTTTTTTCTTCCTTTTGCAGAAATTATCTCTATTGCCCCGCTCTTAACAAGCTCCTTTATATCCTGCCTTGTAATTGCTTCTTTTATTTCATTGATTCTTTCTGAATTGAATTTTATTCTCTCAGCACCAACTCCAAGAACTTTCACAGCAAGTTTTTTCTTTGGTTTCAAATTCATTTTGCGTTTTCTCCTTCAAATTTATTCTCTTTTTCTGCAAGTATTTTATTCACATTAAGATTTGCAACAGGAATGTTTTTTTCTTTAATTGCCTTTGCAATTTCTTTTCTTTTTTTTGCTCCGACTCTGCCTATTACTGCAATATTATTATCTGAAATCTGCAGCAATTCTGAAACATTTCTTACAACTACTGGAATTTTTCCTTCAATAAGCCCTCTTGAAGTAATTTCATTTTTATATCCAACTCTTACAATAGCAGGATATCCTTTTCGCATAATGCGCATTTTATTGTCGCGCCCTCTCGGGCTTGTCCATTTCTGCAATTTTTTTCTTCTCTTTCCAAGTCGAAGGTATTTGGTTGTATTTCTTCTTAAAAATTTAGGGGCTTTTTTCTTTGCCATTATATGTGCCTCCCGCATTTTTCTGTCATAAATATCCCATCCTGAAATTTTCTCCTGTCCCGGTTTCTAACCCATGTTGCTTTTTCAAGATTTGCAGCAGTCTGCCCTGCAATTTCTTTGCTGTTAGAGCTGACAATTATTTTATTTTTCTCAATAACAATCTCTGCACCTTTCAAAATTTTTGAAGTTCTCGGCTTTTTCTCTCCGAGAAAATTTTTTATTATAACAAGCCCTTTTGCCTTGTCAACTTCCAAAGTCATTGGAAAATGAACATAGCATATTTCGAGCTTGTAAATAAATTCCTCTTTAATTCCTTTTATCATATTTTTAACATGTGCAATAAATGTGTTAATCATTTTAAGCTCTTTTTTTGTCGCTTTTTTTGACTCAATGAGAATATTATTTTCGTGTTTTTTTATTGAAACGTTTTCAATATTAAACTTCATTTTTGATTCTTTTCCACTTCCTTTTACATGAATTATATTTCCTATTATTTCGAAATCAATTCCCTCTGGAAATTCAAGTTTTTCTTTTATTTCTTTTTTCATCTTCTAGTAAAAATATGCTATAAGGCATCCTCCTGTCTTTTTTTCAATCGAATCCTGATGAGTCATAACTCCCTGATTTGTAGATATAAGAAGTATTCCGAAATCCCTTGCCGGAAGATATCTTTTCATATATTTCTCGAGAGTTTTTCTTGTAACATTAAACCTTGGCTTTACAGCTCCGCAGTTGTTTATATTGCCTATTATTATCTCAATAGATTTCCCGGTTTTTTTGAAATCTTTTATATACTCGTATTTCTGCGCAATTTCAAGCACATTAAGAAGCAGTTTTGATGCTCTTTTTACAACTACCTGCTCTTTGCCTATTCTCTTGGCATTCAGTATCTGGTTCAGCGTATCTGAAATTAAATCTTGTGACATTTTAATAATCCCCTCCATATAATCCCGTCTCTCTGCTCTTCTCTTCCCAATATCTTCTTTGCATTTCCATTGCCCTATCAAGATTCTCTTGGATTAAAATTAAATCTCTTTGAGTAGGTGCATCAGTTATAATTCCTTGCTGTTCCTTATATCCTATTATATTTCCCATTTTCTTAATTGTATTTTTTAAATCCTATCTCCTCTGCTATCTCCCTGAAGCACTGCCTGCAGAAATTAAGCCCGTACTGCCCAACTCTTGCGCCAATCCGCCCGCATCTCTCGCATTTAAATCTCGCAACTCCGGTTGTTCTTTCCTTTGGCTTGCAATGTTTGAGGAATCTTTTGGCTATCACTGGCTTTGACTTCAGCATGTTATATATTTTTCTCCAATCACTTGCAGTCATAGTGCCTCTGTATTAAAATTTAATTTAAGGAAATGAAGAATTTCTTCTCTTGAAACAGCCTGTTTTTCAGGGATTCTTCCATGCTTGATTTTTTTTCTGCCGACTCTTTTGCCTTTTCTTGAAAAAACAACAGTAACATTAAATCCCATTGTGCCTATTTCCCGGTCATATTCTTCTCCAGGAATTTCAATGTACTCCTTTATTCCAAATGAAAAATGATTAACTGCTATTTGCTTTTTTCTTATCCTGTTATCAACTGCTGCAAACAATCGTTTTAACAAGCTTGCCGCCTCTTCTCCTCTTAAAGTAACCATGCATCCTACTTCTAATCCTGGGCGTATTCCAAATCCAGGTATTCTTTTTCTTGTAACTTTTTTTAGCGGAGTTTTCTTTGATATTTTCTTAAGCAATTTTTCTCCTTTCTCAAGTTCTACACTGACTCCACTGCACGAAAGAACAATTTTTTCTATATATACTTCTCTCATTGGATTTTCTTTAATTTCAATTTTTTTAGTTTCTATATTTTTTTTCATTTTACAACGATTAACTCCTCTGACTTGATTTTAATATCTTTCCCCTCTGAATTTACAATTACTTCTGTGCTGTTAATTTCCTTTATTATTCCTTTTTTTCCCATATATTTTCCTTTTATAACGAGTATTTCTGAGCCGTTTTTTTCAGAAAGGATTTTTTCAATTTTATTATCAGAAAGCCGGATAAGAACTGAATCTCCTGTACTTATTTTTTCATTTGAAATAAGATTTCTTCCATCGCTGAGGTTTATCTGAACAACTGCTTTTTTTAATAATATTTTTCCAATTGCTTTGGCTGTTTTAAATGCTGATTCTTTTTCACTAATCTCTTCTACGCTGATTTTTTTATTTTCTGAAATAAAAATCCTGTAATGCTTTTTCTCAGAAGGTATTGAAATGACATCAAATAACACCAGTGTGCATTTGTCATCTCTGACAATTTTGCCATTGACAATTATCTTTTTTTCATAAATCGCCTTTTTCAGCTCTTTTCTTGTTTTTACAGCGTTTAAAACATCGCGCAGGACAATAAGCAAAGGAATGCCTGTCTTTTTATTGTGTGAGGGCACTATAACATATTTTGTGCCTTTTCGCGCTATTGGCCAGGTTTTGCTTGTTGAACTTCTTGTTGTATGCATTTTATTTTTCCTCCACTAATACTGATTTAGTTTTGTTTAAATTTGATTTTTCCTTTTTTTCATAACTTCCACTTTTTTTCTCTTTTCCTGCTCCTTTTCTTGATAATGCATTATTTCTCTTTTTATCATCAAGATTCAAGCTCTGTATCTGAAGATTTGAAGCATCAAACAAAATATTTATTTTTGTTCCGTCTTTCTTTTTTCTCTGAATTTCCTCAATTGCAACTTTCATTTTTTTTGTATTAACCATTGATATTTTTCCTGTTTTTTTCTTAAAAGCACCTTTCATTATTTTTACTTCATCGCCTTTTCTCAATGAAAAACTTCTTTTCCCGTATTTTTTTCTCAATTCTTTTGATAAGTGTGCGCTTATCATTTTGCTTTTTATATGCAGTGGAGCATTTGCTCTGAACTTCCTCTGCTTTCTTATCTGACTGCTTCCAACCCATGAATTTGAAAATTTCTTTTTCATTTTAAACAATTATCCTCGCTAATTTAGCCACGCTTGACCATCTTTCCAATACCTCTCTTGCAACAGCCCCCTTTATTTGTGTTCCTTTTGGATTTCCTTTTTCATCTTTTAAAAGAGCAACTGCATTGTCACTGAATGCAATTCTTTCTCCTGTTTTTCTTCTCCATGATTTTTTCAAGCGGACAACAACTGCATCAAAAACCTCGCCTTTCATTTCTGGCTTGCCTTTTCTGACGCTGACTTTTACCCAGTCAGCTATTTTTGCATACTGCTGTCTTTTTTTTGTTGATTTTCCATGTTTAACAGAGACTATTCTTACTATTCTTGCTCCGCTGTTGTCAGCTGCTTCAACCAGGCTTCCAATATTAAGCCCTCTTGTTGCTTTTGCACTAATTGGTTTCATTTTGCATTTTCCTCCTTTACTTCTGGGATTTTTTGTTTAACATCTGCGTCTCTTATCTTTTTTACAAAAATATGGTGCATAATCTTGCTTAACGGACGGCATTCTGCAATCTGCACATAATCGCCTAACTTAACTGCATCCTTAAATTGTGGAAGAAGCCTTGCATGAATTTTTGTCTTGAATTTTGCATATCTCTCGTATTTTTTTACGAATTTGACTCTTTCAAATTCAATTGTGATTCTATTGTCAAATTTTCTTATTATATATCCTTCAAATTTTCTTCCTCTAAAAGAAATCTCAGGAGCCAAAGCTAAAGAATTCTGTTTTTCTTCTTTTCCAATTTTTACTTCTTTGTTTTTCTTCATTTTTCTTCCATTTATTGTGCGTTTTATCGCTTTTATTCGCTCGCAATTGAATCTTCATTGAAACCAAGCTTAACAAGAAGAGGTTTTATCTTCCTCCTGTGATCTCCCTGAAGCTCTATTGTGCCTTCTCTTATTGTTCCACCGCAGCCAAGTTCAGATTTTAAGTCTTTTGCTACCTTCTTGATGTCTATTCCTTTTTCTATTCCAGACACCAGAGTTACCAGTTTTCCGAACTTTTTCTTTATTGTAGTCACTTGTATTCTCTGTTCGCTTTTTGCGATTTCTTCGCACACGCATGCCTGTTTTGGCAGGCCGCATTTTGGACATATATCCATATTATGATTTTCTGAGCATTAACAAACGAGCAATTGTCTGCTTGATTTCTTTAATCTTTACTTTTCCTCCCTTGCTTGCAGTCACTCTTGCTTTAACAAGGTCGAGCCGAAGCTCGTCTAATTTCTTGTCAATATCCTTCTTTTGTAATTTTGAAAGCTCTTTAAACTTTACCATTCTGAACATTTGCCTCCTTCATGCCTAATTTAGCATAATCTATCTGGTCGTGAATTTTTGCATCTGGATGCAGAATACTGACACTTATTCCAACACTTCCGACTTTTGTTTCAGCAACTACCTGTGCTTTATCTACAACTTTTGCACTATCTCCAACTTTTTTTAAATATCCTTTTGTAAATCTCCAAGTTCTTGCTCTTTCACTTGGCAGTCTTCCGCTTATCTTTAATTCAACTCCTTTTGCCCCTGCATTCATTATCTGCTGAAGCATTTTATATGCAATAAGCTTGAATCTCAAAGGACCTGACTTTTCAATATTCATTGCAATCTCTTCTGCAACTGTCTGCGCATCAAGATAAGGAGAGGTTATTTCTTTTATTTCTATATGCGGATTTTCAAATTTAAATTTCTTCCTTAATGTTTCTGTCAGCATTGTTATTCTTTCACCGCCTCTTCCAATTATCAGCCCTGGCTTGCTTGTAGATATAACCACTTTTTCTCCGACAGGTGTATACTCGATATCAAGACGGCTTATTCTGCCTTTTCCAAGATGAGCTTTTACAAATTCTTTTATCTCAAACTCATCTTTTTTCAATTTTACAAATTTTCGCTCTTCCATCTTATTTCTTCACTCCCTGTGCAACTTCTTTTGCTGTGATTGAAATATGATTTCTCTTGAATTTCGTGCTTCCAAATCTGTGCACTTGTTCGGGCGCTTTGTTAGGAACAACCGAGCTAATTATTGTTGAATCCAAATCCATCCCATTATGCAAGCTGTTTGCTGAAAGAGATTTAAGCAGTGTTATGAATTCTTTTGATGCATTTACAGGATATTTACCCGACATCATGCCTTTTCCTTTTCTATGCGCAATTTCGCCTCTGAATGGAACTGCCTGTTTTTTTATTGAAACTCTTTCAAGATTTGCAATTGCTTCTGATATTTTTTTTCCTTTTATAAATTCTCCAATTGCAACTGCGTGCTTTAATGAAACATGAACGCTTCGCGCATTAACAACAGCCTCAAATTTTTTAACTGCCGGCTTTGGAATTTTAACTTCCTTTTTTTTATCTACTGCTTTTTTTTCTTCGCTCTTCTTTTCTTCTTTAAGTTCGTGCCTGACAGGAGCGTCAGCTATTTTTTTGTTTTCTTTTGGAATATTCTGTTTTTGTATTCTTACTTGATTTAATTGTTCATCTGCCATTTTACTTCACGCTCCTTGAAGCACTTGACCTTGTAGCTCCAATTCCTGCTGCTCCGTGCTTTACCGTTTTTCTTGTCATTGAAAATTCCCCAATACGGTGCCCGAGCATTTCCGGTGCAATTACTAATTTTTCAAATGTTTTCCCGTTGTGGATAAGAACAATCATTCCAATCATTGCAGGAACAATTATAATATTTCTATTATGTGTTTTAATCACTTTTTTTCGGTCATTCTTTTTATTGCATCTTGAAAGAAATTTTTCTATCACATCTGTATTTCTTAACATCGTTCTTCTTTCTCTTGATGGAACAAGTTTTGCAAATTCCCGAATATCCAGTTTGCCAAGCTCTTCAAGAGTCTTTCCCCTGAAAATAAATTCCTTTTTTCTTTCCATCGATATTTCTTCTGCCATTTTATCTCTTTGACTTTTTCCTTCCTGTTTTTCTTGCTCTTACTGAACCCACCTTTGCTCCAGGAGGAGCATTTCTCTTTGGTATTTTTCCAAGATTTCCGTGAGTAAGATTTTTTCCTCTTCCAGAACCAAACGGATGATCAATTACATTCATCTTTACTGCAGAGGTTCTTGGCCATAATTTTCCTTTTGCCCTTTTAATATAAAATTGCTTTCCTGCTTTTACAACTGGTTTTATATTTCTTCCGCTTCCTGCAATTACTCCAATTGTTGCTCTGCAATCATCATTAAATACCTTTTCCTGCTTTGAAGGAAGCAAAAGAGTTGCATTTCCCTGCTCTTTTTTTATAATAGTTGCATAACCTCCTGCAGTGCGGATAAACTTTCCCCCATCTCCAGGGCGCGACTCTATATTAAAAATATTTGTTTTAGCAGGAATATCTTTTAACTTAGCTATATCTCCATGTTCAATACCTGCACCTATATTTATTTTCTGCCCCTGATACACCTTTTCTGAGGCAAGATTGTAAAAAATAATGTTTCCTGCTTTTATTTTTGAAATAGGTGCGCTATGTCCAGCAGAATTAATAAGCTTTAATATAGTTGCCTCTCCTGAATAATTGGGATATCCTATTCTATAAATAAATGCTTTTCTTCTGACTCTGTAAGTCATGCTTCCGTGCCCACGCGCCTGTGAAACTATTCTTTTTCCCATATTAAATCATCCCCAGCTTTGTTGCAATGTCAATTGCAGGATGTTTCCTGTCAAGTTTAACGAATGCAATCTTTTTATTTTCCCGTGTTAAAGTATTTATTCCATTTACTTTTACATTGAAAGTTTTTTCAACTTCTTTTTTAATTGTTTCTTTGCTGTCTTTTAAGCTGACTTCAAATACAATTATATTCTCTGTTTCTATCAGCCGTATTGCCTTTTCTGTTGTTATTGGTTTTTTTATCATTTTCTTTCCTCCAGCTCTTTTATTGCGCCTTCTGTATAAACTGCGAGGCGCCCTGCAGGATACAAATCACTCACCATTAATTCATTTAATTTTTTGGAGTTAAATGAGGTCGTTCTAATATTTTCTTTGCTTGAAGAAATTATAAGTATTCCTGCTGATTTTTTATATTTTCTGTTTCTCATTTTTCCTTTTCCTGCCCTTAATTTCTTTCCTTTTAATGCAGTGGAAAATAATCCTCCGAGTGATTTTTCAAGCACTGCTGATAATTCTTTTGTATTCATAGAAGCGATTTTTGAATCAATTACAAGCGGAAAATTAAATGAACCTAAATCAGAAATTCTTGCATATCTTTCTGTTATATAATTTGGCGAAGCAGTTGAAGCAATTGCAGAATCAAATGCAATTTTAAATTCTTTTTTATTTATCTTTCTTATTTTAACAGTTCCTTCTGGTTTTGGAGGATGCGCCCTTCTTCCGCCTCTGGTATTTGGGACTTCTGCTCCAATCCAATAAAACTGTGAGCCCCTGCGCCACATTGCTTTTCTTGGAGTTCGTGAGGTTCCTCGCCCATACCCAGATTTCCATACATGCCTAAGATGCCTTATTGTTCCAGATGCAGAATGTCTTTTTCCTGCCTCTTTATTCGGGCCATAAGGGCTGAATGCCTGCTCTGATTCAAATGCTTTTTTCAGAATATCCATTCTGACTTTTGAAAGAAATATTTTTGGAAGTTCAATATCTTTTGATTTTTCCCCGCTTATAGAAATTAATTTTGTTTTCATCTTAATTCAATAAGCTCGTAGTTTTTTTTAGATTGTTTTCTCGTTGCTCTCAACGGCTGAGTAATAAGAAGCTGTCTTTTCTGAGGGCCAGGAACACTTCCATAAAGAACAATATAATCTGATTTTACAACCCCAAAATTTGTAAAACCCCCAGATGGATTTATATTTTTTGAATTAATATTTGAAATAGAAATTATTTTGCTATTATAAACCAATCTTGAAAAAAGCCCTTTCTGCCCTGCCATCGGGGCTCTGAATGTGACTCTCGCAGGATGCCAAGGGCCTAAGCTTCCAGGACGCCTTCTTCCTTTTTCTGATTTATGCTGTTTAAGACTTAATCCAAATCTATTAACAGCACCTTCAAGCCCGTGCCCTTTTGTAACTCCGTGTATGTCAATTAATTGCATATTTTGAAATGCCTCGCCTACAAGCATTTCTTTTCCAAGATTTTCCTTAACAAATGCAATTTTTGATTCAATATTTCCGCCTAAAGCAATTTCAGCAATATCTGGCACTTTTTTTATGCCTGTTTTTTTAACAATAGAATAAACAATCACCTTAACATCATCATAATCTTTAATATCCTCAATTTTTTTGTTATGTTTTAATGGAAGTTTTATTTTGCTTATAAGTTCCTTGTCAAGATTATGCGCGAGAACATCTGAAACAACTTCCCCATATCTATAAAATCTTGCAGAAAGTATTTTTATCGGAGGGCATTCAAGAATCGTAACTGGAACAGAAATTCGCTTGTTTTTTGTCATAGAATCATTTGTCAAATCCTTCACATAAGCGCTCAACATCCCAACCTTGTATCCAATAAATCCTAAAAGTTTCTTGTCAGAATTATTTTTCAGTATAGCCTGCCAGTTCGCACTAGGAAGAATTTTTTTTGCTCTTTTCCTAGGCCAAAATTGCAGGCTTCCTCTTCGAGGACGTGATATTTTTCCCATGGTTTTAGTATAAAGGTTTTAATCCCCATGTTCTCTATTTTAATTCAGAAAACGACGTTTATAAATTTATGCTTCAAATAAAATCTCTTTTTTGTCCTTGATGCCGTCTATATTCATGCTTCTTACAATCCTGCCTTTTCTTATTGCATTCTCCCTTATTTTTGCAGGCTCTGTTTCTCCTGAAGGAAGAATTATTTCAGTTATGATAAAGTCGTGCTTGACATTAACTCTCTTAAAATTAGATACATCAAACAAAATTGCCTCTGCAATTGAGCTGTCAGAAGTTTTAATCCTGCAGAAATCTGCTTTTGGCTCTGCATCTTCCTTAGAACTTGGCTTGGCAGATTTTGGAGATTTTGTTTTTATCTTTAAAGAGGTGCTTCCTGCTGAAAACGAGAGTGCCAAAAAACATTTTTTAAATTTTCTGCATAACTCGAGGATTTCATGCTTTGAAAATTGCTCATCTACACCATACTGCTTAACACCCATAAACTGCTTTTTTGATTTAAAGTTCAGCTCTCCAGTCAAATCCTGTGTTGAAACCACGACGCCAGTAACATTTACTTTAACGCCTTCAGGAATTTTTTCTGCAATCATTGCAACAAGCTCATTCGCATACTCGGAAGATGTTGAAATTGTAAACCCAGACGAAGAACGTGAAGCAGACACAAGCGCCCGATTTTTAAACTCGCCTCTGCTGAATTTCTGGAACTGATAATGAACATATTCGTCGGTTCTGCCTGAAAAAAGTTTTTTTATGAATGAATCCATTTTAGTTAGACTTTAAAAAAACTTATAAACGTTTTGGTTGGCGGGTTTTTTGAATTTTGCGGAAAAAAGATGATAAGAATTATTTGGCTAATATCTCAAATTTTTTGAACCTTTCCAAAAATTTATATACTGGCATAGAGTAATTAAAACATGATTGATGAATCAGTGATAAAACAGATAATTGCATTCGGCTTTATAGCCGTGCTTATTGTATTTACATATTTTATAATCAAGCCGATATTTATGTCTATAATTCTCGGACTTATTCTTGCTTATACTTTTAATCCTCTAAATAAAATCTTGATAAAATATATTAAAAACAAAACTCTTTCTGCTTCAATAATCTGCGCCCTGATAATTGGAATATTAATTCTTTCCATATGGTGGATGATACCAAAGCTTGTTGATCAAGTTTTTGGTGTGTATTCTTCTGTGCAGTCATTTGACATTGTTAAGGCAATTGATGAATTCGCCCCATTTTTAGCAACCTCTCCGCAGTCAAAAGCAAATTTGGTTGCCCTTTATAGTACAGTGATATCTTCTTTAACAAAATCCACACTTGATGGTATTGTCGGAATGGCAGTTAATTTTCCGTCGCTTATGCTTGAGATTTTAACAATTTTTATTATATTCTTTTACGGGCTGAGAGATGGAGAGGCAATAACTGCTCTTTTAAAAAATTCGCTTCCGTTCAAACCAAGCACAACATCCAAGTTTATAGAAAAATCAAAGAAAGTTACATACTCAATTATTTTTGGAAGAATTATGATAGGAATAATAATTGGCATTTTAATGGGAATAGGATTATACATTGCAAAAGTCCCTAATGCTGTATTATTGATGTTTATTTCTGCAATTGCGAGCATTATTCCAATAATAGGCCCATGGGTTGTATGGATTCCATTAGTTGTAGGAATGTTTATAACTGGAAAAATAGGCATAGCAATGTTTTTGTTAATATATTGCGGAATATTTGTAAATCTTACTGAACATCTTCTTTATCCATTGATTATTTCAAAGCAGTCGCAGATTCCAACTTCACTGACACTTATAGGGCTTATAGGCGGGATGCTCGGATTCGGACTTATTGGAATAATCATAGGGCCCCTTGTAATTGCATATCTGATGGTTCTTTTTGAATTATACCTTGAATATAATTCTTCAAAAGCAGGGCAGAAGGCGTAATATCTCTAACCCCCATTCCTTTCCTTTATTTAATGTTTTTTCATTGGGGCTTTATTATTTTAAAAAATCCAAAGAACAAAGTGCAAAGGGATTAAGAATTTGAAAAAGAATAAACAAGCGCGCCCGCAAGCGCGCCACTAATTGTATTTAAGGCGAGCCGCAGCGAGCCAATATCTATTTTTCTAACATCCCATAATTTTTTCTTATTTTAGATTTGTTTCTCGGTGTTTTTATTTTCTTTAACATTAGTTAAATTATTTGAATAACCCATATGCAAATGGCGCAGGATTTGAGAAAAATGAGAACATATAAAAAGCACAGGCAATTTATTTTAATTATAAGAGATTAAATCAACATTTAATATATAGGGGTGAAAATGAAACTAAAGGCAATTTACAGAAAGTGGTCTGCAGGCAGACCTATTGTAATACTTAATGAGAAAGATGCAAAAAAAATAGGCGCAGAGGTGAATAATCGTGTTGTGATAAAACACAAATCAAAAATAATAATTGCGCTTGTGAATACTTCACGCAAAATTGCAAAAGAGGGTGATGCAGTGCTTACAACAGAAGTAAAAGAAGCACTGAATTTTGCTGACGGACAGATAATTGATGTTGAACTCGCAAAAAATCCAAGAATAACCCAGATAATCACAAAAAAATTAAGCGGGAAAGAACTATCAAAAAGCGAAATAACTAAAATAATAAGTGAGATTGTCAAAAATGCGCTCACTGAAACTGAAATTGCGTTTTTTATCTCTGCAGTTTATAAAGTTGGAATGTCGCTTAATGAAACAAAATGGCTGACAGAGGCAATGCTTGAAACAGGAAAACAGCTTGATATAAAGAGAAAAATTATTGCTGACAAGCACTGCATAGGTGGAATTGCAGGAAACAGGACAACGCCAATCGTAGTATCTATATGTGCTGCAGAAGGAATAACAATTCCAAAAAGTTCGTCGAGGGCAATTACTTCTGCTGCAGGAACTGCAGATGTAATGGAAAGTATATGCAGAGTAGAATTTGATGCAGAAGAAATTAAAAGAATAATACTCAAAACAAATGCCTGCCTTGTATGGGGCGGAGCACTTGGATTTGCACCTGCCGACGATAAAATAATAAAAGTTGAAAAAATGATAAACATTGACCCAGAGCCGAATTTAATAGCATCAATACTTGCAAAAAAACTCGCAGTAAGAAGCAATCATGTGCTCATAGATATTCCTTATGGAACAAGTGCAAAAGTCAATAAAAAAGGCGCAGAAAAACTAAAAAAGACATTTGAAAAGCTTGGAAAGATGTTTAAGATAAAATTAAAATGCGTTCTTACAGACGGAAACCAGCCAATAGGCAATGGAATAGGGCCTATTCTTGAAATGAGAGACGTTATCTCTGTGCTGAAAGGCGACGGACCGCATGACTTAAGGGAAAAATCGATATTTCTTGCAGGGAAAATTTTTGAATTATGCAATATGGCTGAAAAAAATAAGGGAGGAATTCTTGCAAAAGAAATTCTTGATTCTGGAAAAGCATTCAAAAAATTTGAGCAGATAGTAAAAGCCCAAGGAGCGAAAGGAAGTCTGATGGACAAATTATCTTATGCAAAATTCTATATTAACATAAATTCAAAAAAATCAGGAATTGTAAAAAGTATTGACAATAAAAAAATAAATCTTTTGGCAAGAATTGCCGGAAGTCCTGATGACAAAAAAGCAGGAGTATATTTATGGAAGCATGCTGAAAATAAAATTCAAACCAGAGAAAAAATAATCACCATATACTCACAGTCAAAAAAACGGCTTGAGGACGCGGTTTCTTTTTATAAAGAGAATGAGATAATTGGAGTTGTGAGAAACCCAAACCAAAAAGTTTAAATAATACGTTGTAATATATTGTATACAATGGACAAGCCAATAACAACAAGACTTCCTGAAGAGTTTGTATTAAGAATAAAAGCCCTGGCAAAAAGAGAGAACCTTGATACTTCAGCAGTTATGAGAAGACTATTAGCAAAAGCCCTTGAAGAAGAAAAATTCAAATCAACATTAGAGGCGCTATCACTCAATAAAATATCAATAGGCAAAGCAGCACGAATACTAAATGTTTCAATATGGGAAATGTTGGTAATAGCAAAAGAAGATGACATAAATTGGACAGGATATGATAAAAAAGAATTGGAACATGATCTAAAAATCCTGCTAAAATGATAAGCAATTCAACTCCTCTTATTTGCTTGGCTAAATTAAACAAACTCGAACTTTTAATAAAATTGTTTAAACAGATAATTATTCCTGAAGCAGTAAAAGAGGAAGTGCTTATTGAAGGAAAACCCGGATATTCTATTCTTAATGAATACATAATCTGGGGATTGATAAAAATAGAAAATCCAAAAAATAATCTTGATTTTGGAATAGGCGCTGGAGAAAATGCTGCAATTAATTTGGCAAAAGAAAAGAAAGATAAATTGCTCATTGATGATAGTTTTGCAATAAAAATTGCACAATCATTAGATATTGATTATATCAGAACAACGGGAGTAATTCTCCTTTTGTTAAAAAAGAAGATTATAGATAAAAAAACAGCCAAGGAAATGATTTATGCCCTTGTTGAAGATGGTTACTATATTTCCCCAAAAATTCTTTCGGGATTAATAAAAAATATTGAATCATTTTGAAAAACGCGGTTTTTTAAACTCAAACATTCTGATTTATATAAAGGGAGATAAAATGTCAAGAAGTGCAGAAGTTAAAGAAGTGGAAGAATTTCCAAAAAGGATTAGAATATTCATTTTAATAATGATTCTTTTATTTATCGCAGGAATATTTGGATTTAAACTAATAACCGGAATTTCTTTTGGAGATTCTTTTCTAAGAACACTCCAGACACTCGCATTCATATTCAATGAAGAAAGCACTATTTATGAAAGGCTTCTTGAAATCTTCCTGGCAATTGTCGGAGTTTTTATTATCTGGTGGGTTTTATGGAGCATTGCGGATATGCTTCTTGATGGAAATCTTAGAAAATATTTAAAAACAAGATTCTACTCATTTTTAATAAAGAGGATGAAAAACCATATTATCATTGTCGGAGGAGGCAGAGTAGGAGAAGAAATAGCAAAAGTCATTTCTGTCAAAAAAATCCCTTTCTTAATAATAGAATCTGATCCTGCTGTTGCATCTTCTTTGAGAAAGAAAAAATATATGATAATTGAAGGCAGTGGATTAAATGAAGAAATGCTGAAAAAAGCGAGAATTGAAAAAGCCTTAAAACTGATAATTGCCTCTCCAAATACAGAAGATAATGTTATGATAACCCTGACTGCAAAAGAAATGAATCCGAAAATAGAAGTTCATTCAAGATGCGAAAAGCCGTCGTTGGTTTCAAAACTGAAAAAAGCAGGGGCAAAAATAGTTACTGTTCCTGAAATTATTGCAGGAGACAAAATCGCAGATGATTTGGGAATTTGATATACTATTGACTTAGCATATAAGAATAATCAACATAAATTTACTTATCAGCTCTGCTTGCTGGTTTATTTTGCAAATCTGACAACCACTTTTTATACTGATAATTTTATTTTTTAATTGATACCTTTAATAAACTAAATTTCAAATTAAAAGATGGGAAATAAGGCAAAATTTGGGATGTTTAAAGAAAATATTTGTGCTCGGCTTCGCCTCGCCTGTTTTTATTTTGCAAATCTGCGAACTCGTTGATGCTTTGGTTCTTTGAATTTTTAATTGATGATACTAAAACAAAACTCCCATAAAAAATGCTGAATAAGGGAAAAGAAGGATGTGTTAGAAAAATTCAGATTTCAAATAATGTATAGCATATTAACTTGATAATATTGGAATTTAATTATTTTTATAATTGAAATAAAACCTAACCATTATTAAGCCATTCTGCCGTTGTCGTTGGAATTAGCCAAGTTATCATCATTGGCATTCCAGCTGCCGTTCCTGTTAAGGCAAGCCCTGAACAACTTGTAGCCAATTTACCTTATGAATTTCTTCATATCAGGAATTTCGCCTGAACATATCAAGTTTCCTTGAACACCAGAGTTCCTCGCAAGGAACTCTTGAATTTTATGGCTTAAAATAAAGTCAAATATGCCTTAGTAAATTGGCGTGTGGCCTAACCCAAATGGTTAGGACTATTTAAAAGAAGGTGATTGAGTACTTTTCGCACCAAAAAGGCTTAAAAACTATCCGAATTTATCAGTAAATTCTTTTACTAATCCCGCAATCAAATCTTGAGTGTTACTTTTTGGAGCAACGCGTGGCGTGACGCCTTCGGCGTCATAACGAACCACCCTGCCATCGCCGTCGGAATCAGCCAAGCCAACATCATCGGCATACCAGCTGCCGTCCCCGTCAAGGCAAGCCCTGAACAAACCATTATTTCCAACATAGGAACCAAAAGGATATGCAGAGACTAAAGCAACATCATCTGAGGAAACATTCTCTGTTAATTTATAAGATAATCCAACACATTTATCCATAATTAACCTTAATTGTGCAAAATCTGGAACTCTTCCATTTTCAAGGTTTATTCCTCTTCTTGTAAAATCCTCTAATAATTCAGTTGCCTTAACGTAATTTACTTGTGGAACTCCAATAAGTGCAACACCAAAATCAACATAAACCTCTCCAAAAGGATTCTTTTTTCCTGCTTGTTCGTAAATCCCAAGTAACTGATTTCCTGTAATCAAAGGAATATCTGTAAATGTTGCTATTGCTACTCCAATATCTATGCTTGAACCAAGAAGATTTCCATCTTTATTTTTTCCCTGAAATCCACATAACTTTTCTTTAACATTTCTAATCCATTCTTCTCCTAAATTTTGATTATCTCTTAGAAATCTCTCAACCCCTTCAGTATATTGCGGGATAAATTCATCTGCTTTTATAATAGAAGCTATTCCTACTAATTCTTCAACTTGAACTCTCTTCTCAACTATTTCAGTATGCTTAACTTCCATGAAATTTATATAAATAAGAGGTATTTAAATCTTTCTAAATGCTGTATTTTAAAAGTAGTATCATATTTTTAAAATATATTTTAATATTTTTATAAGATTAAAAAACAACCCAACATATAAAAAGCAAAGGCAATTTAATTATAAAATAATTTGTAAAAGGGGTAAATAAACAGGTGGGGAAATGGAAAACATATTTTTGCAGATAAGCATTATACTCTTGATTGTATTAGGAGTTTCTTTTATAGTGCGGCTGCTTAAGCAGCCGCTTATCATCGGATATATAATTTCCGGGATTATTGTTGGACCATTAATGCTTAATCTTATTCCAAATACAGAAACACTTCAGACATTCTCTGAATTTGGGGTGGCCTTTCTGCTTTTTATCGTCGGCATTCACTTAAGCCCAAAAGTAATAAAAGAGGTTGGAAAAATCTCTCTGATAACTGGAATCGGACAGGTGGTATTCACCTCAGTAATAGGCTACTTTATCGGAATCTGGCTTGGCTTTTCTCCAGTAACTTCTGCTTATATTGCTGTTGCACTCACATTCTCATCAACAATTATTATTATGAAACTGCTTTCTGATAAGGATTCCCTTGACAGATTATTCGGCAAGATTTCAATAGGGTTTCTTCTTGTGCAGGATTTGATTGCAATTATAATTCTAATCGTTGTCTCTTCTTTTTCTAATGGAGTAAATGCCTCAGAAATTATTGTCTCTACATTTGTAAAGGGAGGAATCATAGTCGTTTTTCTCCTTCCAATAAGTTATTTAGTTCTTCCAAGATTAAGCTCGTTTTTTGCAAAATCCCAGGAGTTGCTTTATTTATTCGCGATTTCATGGGGGTTAGGACTATCTGCCTTATTTTTATATGCAGGATTCTCTATTGAAGTCGGAGCCCTGGTTGCAGGCATTATGCTTTCAATATCCCCTTACAGCTATGAAGTCAGCTCAAAACTAAGGCCATTAAGGGACTTTTTTATAATCTCATTCTTCATTTTATTGGGCGCGCAAATGATTGTCGGGAATTTAGCCGCTCTTTGGATTCCTGCTGTTGTTTTCTCGGTTTTCATACTTGTCGGAAATCCTTTAATTGTGATGATTTTAATGGGAATATTCGGGTACAGCAAAAACACGGGATTTATGGCAGGGCTTACTGTTGCGCAAATAAGTGAATTCTCTCTTATTCTGATTGCACTTGGAGTAAGAGTCGGACATCTTACAAATGAGATTCTTTCTCTTGTAACACTTGTTGGCTTGATTACAATTGCTGGCTCGACCTATATGATAATGTATTCTGAAAAAATTTATTCTCTATTGTCAAAATATCTGTCAGTTTTCGAGCGCAAAAAAACAAAGCGGGAAAAAGATGAAAACAAAGATTACGAATATATTTTACTCGGAGAAAACAGGATAGGATTTTCAATAATGAAGTCTTTTGTTAAACTGAGAAAAAATTACGTTGTGATTGATTTTAATCCAGAAAGAGTGAGAAGATTGAGCTCAAACAGAATAAACTGCATTTACGGAGATGTATCAAATGCAGATTTTATTGATAATCTTCGCGTGAAGAATTCAAAGTTGATTGTCTCAACAATTCCAGAAGCTGAGATAAATCTGATGCTAATTGAGAAAATACGCGCAAAAAACAGAAATGCTGTGATAATAACCACTGCAAGGCAGATTTCTGATGTCTATTCTTTATATAAAACAGGAGCAGATTATGTAATACTGCCGCATTTTCTAGGAGGAGAGTATACTGCAAAATTAATAGAAAAAGCAGATGGAAATAAAAAATATTATTCAATTGAAAAACAAAAGCAATTAAAAGATTTAAAAGAAAGATTAAAAGAGGGGCAGGAGCATCCGCATATAGAAAAATAACACTGCGAAGAATAATCGTCGGAGAAATATAAATTTTGAAAAGAATAAAACATAAAAATTAACTTATAACCAATAGTAAATAAAACGAAATATTTAAATACTCTATGGTTTTGTATTATTTAACATTGTTAAAAACAATGATAAAAAGAGGATGGTTAAAATAAAACAAAATTATGTTTTTGTCAGCGCTGTTTTTGCAGCATTATTTATTATATTTGTTGCAAGTTTTGCAGCTGCAGCAGTTACTATTGTCAGTCCGATAACAGGATTTAATGCTACTTCAAGGCAATTGCTTTTTATTAATATCACATTTGTAAATCTAACTGATGTTGTATTTAATAATGATGGTGCTGATCATTTGAATATTACTATCTATGTAAATTCAAGCGGGACAGGAGGAAATTTTGTTCAGGTAGCAAATTTATCTTATAATGGTACGAGTTTCGTTCAAGGACTTAATAATACCGGGAATCTCACTATTGTTAATTCTACAACAAACTTTGCTGCTTGGGGATATATTAATATAAGCAATACTGCACTTTTTCAAGATAACTGGACAATGATTAATGTTAGTATTACTAATTGGTCAGCAACAGTTGAATCTGCAAATAATAAAACATTCAAAATTGACAGCACAGTACCCTTAATTAACTCTGCGAATATTACTTCTCCTGTTACCTTATATAATTATTCAAATGCAAATACAGGATACTTATTACTAAATGTTTCAATTCATGATGCTCGCGGACTTTCAAAAATAGAAACAGTATTTTTTAATATAACTAATTCAACAGGAGCACAGCATAACTCGACTATACTTTATGCTTCAAATCCTGCAGGAGAATACTGGAATATATCTATAAATACCTCTGCATGGGCTGATGGGAGGTATAACATAACTGTATGGGCGAATGATACAGGAGGCAATCTTAATAATACTGGGGCAGTATTAAATTTTATACTTGATAATACAGGACCAACAGGAAGTGTAAGTTGCACCCCGAATCCAGTTAACCAAGATGATACAGCTACATGCACATGCAGTGCAAGTGATAGTGTTGCAGGACTAAACTCAACATCTATAACTGCAAGTCCTTCAACTTCAAATACAGGAACTTACAACTCAGTATGCACGGCTTATGACATTGCAGGAAATATAGTAACTATTACAGGAACTTATACTGTAGAAGGAGTTGGAAGTAGTACAGGGGGAAGTAGTGGAGGTAGTGGTGGAAGCACAACTACAACTCCTACAATTGCAGCAGGAAGCACAGTTTCAGTAACTGAAACTCAAGTTTCGAGTGGATATAGTGCAAATTTCAATGAAAATTCTAAGATAAGTGTTTCAATAAAGCCATCGGGAGCAACAGTATCTGAAGCGCATACAGTTGCTGTAACAGCAATAACAACAAATAAAGTCACAATTACAATATCTTCAGACCCAATAACTCTTGACTTGAGTACTGGAGAAACAAAAAAAGTTGATATAAATAATGATGGAACATATGACTTATCAGTAAAACTTAATAGCATTGCAAATGGAAAGGCAGATGTTACAGTTAAAAAGATTTCAGAAAGTATTGGTGCTGGAGAGACTGGAGCAGTAAGCAATGGAACAACTGAAGATGAAGGAACACCAGAAACAGGTGCTGAAGGAACAAGTAGCACAACCCTATGGACAATAGTTGGGATAATTGCAGTTATAATCCTTATTGGTTTAATTGCTTATTTGATGAAAGCAAAGAAAGGCAGAAGATAATTTCTTTTTTAATAAGTTTATAATAAATCCTTGAAGGTATTAATTATTGCATGAACCGCCAAATTTCTTTTTTAAAATCCTAAAAATCTATTTTAATCAGCAGTATTTTTTAATGTTAAATAATGCAAGGATATTAACCTTTTCAAAGAATAAAAAATAACGCCGTCGCCCGGAATCGAACCGGGAAAGCCCGGAGGCAACCTGCTCTCAAGGCAGGCGGAGTACCATTGTCCCACGACGGCAAATGTTCTATGATATTAACTAATAAATAAGAAGTATCACTTTTAAATGTTTTTACCCCTATTTTACAAACTCCACATTTTCTAAACCTTCAAATTCTTTATCTCCTGTTAAAAATTTTATATTCAATCTTAAAGAAACAGCATAGCCAATACAATCTGTCATTGACCTTTTAGGATTTTGTTTTTTAATTTCTGAAGCATTGATTATGTCTTCATTACTAAAATCAACAGCACTTTCTGAAAAATTTTCTAATAATTCTCCAGCTTTTTCTTTTCCTTTTTCTTTTAGAATTCCATAATGAATTTCAAAAAGATTTAATTTTGTCAAAATCATTAAACTTCTCCTATATAACTCATAACCTGGATTTCCTTCAAGCATCTCAAAAACAGCATAGCTATCAAAAAAATAAGTTTCATCAACCATTTTAATTATATATCACACTCTTTCTTTAATTTCCTGACTATTTCCTTGACAGGTCTTTTGAATTTAACACTCCCGAACAATTCTTCAAAAGGAGATTTTTTAACAAGTTTTAAAGTCACTTCTCTGTTTTCTTTTAGGTTTTCTTCTTTAATAACATTAAGAGGAATAACTATTCCCAAAGAATTTCCCCATTTTCTTGTTACTGATTTAAATATTTGTTCCATTTTGAAATACTTGAACTGCTTAATGTCTGATTGTATTTTAAAATCCAGAAACCTGATTCGTAATGTCAAGAACCACTATTCAAAGAGGGGTAGCATGTAAATCCTCCCTTGGTTCTTGAGCACACTCAGAATTCCGCGAGTGGTTCAAACCACTTGTCACAGACGAGTGGAATTCTGATGTTTAAAGGTTTCTTGATATAATTATACAGATAATTATCCTATTTAAACTTTTCTATGATTAAAATATTAGAAAGAATAACAGATTTAATAGTGTTATAACTATAAATTGGTTTGTCCTCTAAAACAAACTAAAAAATTATCCGAAAAGCGAGGACAAACCTTCTGCTGCTTCTGAAGCTTTTTCTTCTTTCTTGTCTTCTTTTGCTTCTGGTGCTTTTGCAGGCACAGCAGATGCTGGCGTTGCAGTAAATGCAACTGCACTCTCAAGTTCTTTATCAATGTCTACGTCTTTAAGAGTTGCCACAAGCAGTTTGATTTTTCCTTCATCAACCTGTGCGCCTGTTGCAGATATAACCTTTTTAAGGTTATGCTCATCTACTTTCTGGCCAAGCTTATGCAACAGAAGCGCTGCATATATGTATTCCATTATTTAATCCTCCTTGAATGTGAATTATTGTCCATTTTTTTCTCCTAAATCTGCCGAATTTGTCTCTTCTAATTTTATAAATGAATTTAATGCTCTTTCATGGCTTGCTGCTTTTGCAAAAAGCATTGAAAGAGTTTCTTTTGAAAGATAATTTAAAGAAACTGCAAATGTCCTTGATTTAGCAAACATACTCTTTATCAGCTCAATAGTTGCCAATTTATCCATTGTAAGCTCTGTAAATATACTTTTTGAATTTGAATCATAAGCAACAAGAGGAATAAAGCCAACATAAAAAGGCATAATGTTGAGCTTTCCCATAACACTTGCAGCGCCCTCGCTGATAATCTGCCCCTTTTTCACAATAACTTTTGGGTTTCTTATCTCTATTTTCCCATCTTTTACTTGTACTTGAAGCCCGAGTGCACCAAGTTCACTTACAGCTGGGCCTGCTGGAAGGTCTGTCGGGCCTGCTTCAACTTCGATGTCTATATTTGATTCCTGCCCTGCTTTTGCCTTTACAGAGCTTTTTGAATCACTCAAAGTAGCAGAGAGCTCGAACGCATCAATATTTGAAGAGATAAATGCAATATCTTCTTTAATAAAATCTTTTAATAATAAAATGTTCTCTTTTTTTGATTCTTCAATTGCTTTTGAAAGCATTCTTTTTTTGACAACTTTTATCTCTGACCTGTCTGAAAGCGATTTTTTTATTTTCTGGAAATTTTTCGCAGGAAGCCCTTTTATTGATGCAAACATTATTGTGCTGTTTGAATCGATTAATTTTGCAAGTTCTTTTACTGCCTTGATTTTTGATTCAGGAACTTTTCTTTTTTCGGTTTTTTGCTCTTTCGCTACTTTTGATTTTTTTAAAGATGCCATTTTAAATTTTAAATTTCAAGTTTTATCGGACGGCTCATTGTAAGTTTAATCATAATTGAACGGACATTTTCCTTTTTATTCGGAAGCTCGTTGATTATTGAGGCAACTGCAGAATGAATATTTTCCGAGATTTCCATGTCAGACATTGCAATCTGGCCTATGGGTATTTTTATCGATGGTTCTTTTGGCTGTATTCGCGCAATATATTTAATTTTATCCACTAATTTTTTAATTTCTTCTTCTGAATCTGAAAGCACAATTCCTAATTTAGGCGACGGCATTTTTCCAGCAGGGCCTAAAACTCTTCCAAATGAAGTGGCTACTGCAGGCATATTCTGCGCAGATGAAATAAAAAAATCATATTTTTTTATTAGTGGTTTCATCTGTTTTTTATCTTTGTATTTAGAAAAAGAAATTTTTGGAATAGTATCTATAATGGAACTTTTTGATTCTATGAAACCGCATACTTTTCTTTCTTTCACTTTATTCGGCAGAGTTATGATAAAATTAAGCGGAGTTTTTTTAACATCAAACTTTTTAAGATTTACAATTAAATCAATTGTCTGGTTGAACTTTCTTTCTTCTGATTTTTTCAGTTCGCTTACTGCTTTTTCAACAGGAAATTGCTCCATTTTATCTCCTTCAGGAAAATTATCTCCTGATTTATCTGCTGTCTTCTACCTATGCGCCTGCGCGCAGAATATGCACTTCAAGCGATGTAGTACGATATTATTGTGTATGAAATGGGGTTTTTAAAGCTGTTGATTTTCGATTTTGTCAAGCAAACTTCAGATGAAAACCATTTTTAAACATGGTAAAGATTATAAAGAAGAAAATGATATCAATTTAGGGGTAAATATGGCAAATAAATGTATAAAAATAAATGTAAAACCTTATATTAGGCGAAATGGATTGTTTACAACAAAGGTTAAGGGTTTTACTAAAAAGATATGTAACTCTAAAAAGGGCCCCTCTTCTCAGAGGATAGTTGCCAAGAAGAAGTATGGATTTTGGTATAATCTCTAATATTCTTATCGCATTCTTTGGATTTTTACTAACCGGTGTATCTATATTCCTATCTCATAAAGCTATAAAATCAAATCAATTAATTGAGCAAAATAATCTATTCTGTGAGTTATACAAAGAAGAGAGATACATTTCTGATAGAATAAGGGAATATAACAAATCTTTTAACAAAGCTAAGAAAGGAGAAGAAAAGATTGAAGTTATTATTCAATCAGATAAAATACTATTTGACTTTTATGAGTATGTTGCTTTACTAATTCAACAGAAGGCTATTGATACTATAATGTTTGTTGAGTATTTTAATCTTAGAATTAAGGATGCATATGACCTTTTTATGGAATCACTCTTATTTGAAAACTCTGGAGATAGATTCTTTAATTATCGTAATCTTTCTTTATTGTTTAATAATTTTGGTTTGAGTATTAAAGAGAAGACAACTGAATAAGTCCTAACCCCTATTCTATACCAAACATAGATTTTTTGTAACACATTATTATAATGAATTTAATTGATTTGAGAAGTTTTAATTCTATATGTAACCCTCTCTATATTATTTTGATACAAACAATCCATTTCCACACCGACACCACAAGCCCAACCAGCCCATTCTTGGAGATTATAATCTTCCCAAGATTTAGAATTGTAAATATACTTATAATCTGACCAATAGTCTCCTATTGATAGATTTCCAGAACATAGATTACTTTCTCCTAAAAAATCTTCTTTACTACCATTAACTACCTTATATTCTCCAATTAAGAAACATTCTTCCCCATCTCCTCCATAATTTCTGAATTTACATTTAATTGCGTTTGTAGGGGAATTAGCAGTATCTGGATTTTGTGAAAAAGAGCATGCAATTTCTATATTTGGACTTTCTTTTACATTATTCTTGGTACTTAAATTGTTTAAGGAGAATATTAGAACAAGAATAACCACAATACCAATAACTATTCCTAAAATTAAATTTCTTGTGTTTTTCATAGGTTATTTAAGAAGAGATTACTTAAAAATCTACCGATTGTACTTATTTATTTCTCTTTCTAAACATCCAGATTTTACACCACCACATAGACAAAACATATAAAATAGCGAATGTGATAATTGTCCAGAATACTTCTGAATACCAAGTCCCAGTGGTCGTTTTTATTGAAATAGATATTGCCACAATACATCCTCCAATTATCCCTGCCAAGACAGAATATCTAAATTTCTTAAAATTCTCTTCATCATACTCATTTTTCATAAATTATCCCGGGATTTCGCCTTTATAAAAATTATTGCCCTGCCTTCTCAAGCTCTGCCAAATAATCCTTTATTCTCTCAACGCTCGGCGCAATAAGGAACTTTTCAATTTTATCCTTGAATATTGAATGAAGTGATTCAAATTCTGACAAGGAATATAGATTATTCTGCTTTTCCACTATCATCATATCACGCAGGCGCTTTAGCTGACGCCTTATATTGGATTCTGCAAGCCCTTTTAATTCCAGATTATTCTGCTTTCTCAAAGTTTCCACTTTCTCAATTATCTGCGAAGAGTCAAGTTTCACCTTGTTTTTGGACTCTTCATTAAGTACCATAAGGATATCAATTATAACATCTCTTCCGTCGCCTGGCTGCAAAAGCCCAAGTGAAAGGCATATTTTCCTTATAAGCTGCCTTTTATCTAAGTTATACGGGCGTTCATACTTCCTGAGAATAATTTCACTTATTGGAGATTCCTTAACCATTTCTCACCATTTTCTCGCCATATTTTTTATTTTATTTAATTTTTATTATATATTAATTGAGATATAAAAACTTATAAATGTAATGGTTATAACTTATTTATGGAATTTATAGGACTTTTAAGCTCAGGAAAAGGAACATGGGCGCAGATATCAGGACTTGTAAAGCAAGGAGAGTGGGACAAAATAATTCTTCTTGGAGATGAATTTGCAAGCGGATTTTCAACAGAAAAACCCTCAGAGTTTATTAAAATAGATACTAATAAAAAACTTGTTGAACTGAAAAAAGAAATTCTTGAGAAACTTAAGGGGAAAATTAACGGAACAGAAGTTGCACTTTCAATTGCCTCTGGAACAGGAAAAGAGCACATGGCGCTTATTTCTGCGCTGTTATCACTGCCTGCAGGAATAAGATTTGTCGCGCTTACAAAAGACGGAATTGTTTATTTGTAAAAGATTACTTGAATTAATATTGGCTCGCTCGGCTTCGCCTCGCTCGCCTGATGAATTTGCTTCGCTTCGCTCAGTTTTATTTTTTTCAAATCTGCTAATTGGGTTATACATTGGAATTTATATAATTTAATTAAACATTGAATAAATTTAATAAAGATAAAATAAAAACACCCATTAACAAACTTAAAATAAGGAAAAAGAATGGGATGTTAGAAAAATAAAATAATCTTTTGGAGTTCAGACCACAAGAAAAAACCATCTTGCGAGAAGAACTAAAAATGCTCCCAAGATTATATAATTTGAACATTTAAAAATGAACTTCGCGATGTTCTCTGATTTTGTAATTCCAAGAATTGTCAAATAGAAGAATCTTCCTCCGTCAAGAATTGCAACAGGAAGCATATTAAACAAGGCAATGAAAAGATTGATTAAAGCCATCCACCAGAAAAAATCCCTGAATAAAACTGCAGTATCTGAATTGTTTATCGGCTCGTACAGAGTATTTTTGTCTTTGTAAAATCCGAAAAGGTCATTTGAGCTGTCATAAAATGAAATTCCTATGAACGGCGCGCCTGTAACTGGATTTTTTTTAAATGCAATATTAAAATCTTCAGAAATCCCATTTTTTTTGACTGTAATAGAAACTCTGTCTCCGACAGAATATTTTGCCAGCTCTTCTGAAAGAGAATCATAATTTTTAACCGGAATATTGTTTATGCTTGTAATTGCTGCAGGACTTATTGGATTAACTTCTGGAAATCCGGCTTTTATCGACGGAGAATCAATAAACGCCTCTGCAAGCCCGGACGAAACAAAAGAGTTCTTTAAATTTTCGGCAGGCAGGAAAAATAAATTATTTTGTATTGAAACTGATGTTAAATTTAATCTTCCTATTTTAGAATCTGTAATCGTTTTATCATCTATCAATGAAATCAATTCCTGTGAAGACATGCCGGAAACATTGTATCCATTAATAGAATCAATCTGTGATACATTGATTGCCACAACAGGATACATATTAAAAACTGCGCCTGATGGAACAAAAAAAGAAGTAAATACAAATATCAGCAGTAGATAAGAAATTAATGCGAGAAGAAGATTTGCAAAAACTCCTGCTGACAAAACAGACATCTGGGCTCTTTTGCTTTTTGTATTCATCTGCTTTTCATCCTGCTCAACAAAAGCTCCGGGAAATATAAGGAAGAATGCAAAGCCAGTTGATTTTATTTTTATTTTATGAAGAACCATATAGATTCCATGCGAAAATTCATGGACAAACATTGTAAGCCCGACGATAATTATAAAATAACTAAAATAAAAAGGCGGAAATAAGCTCTCTATATTAAACACTTTTGTAAAATATGGAAAAATAGGGGTTATTGGCGGAACTTTTATAACATTCACTATCTGGGGAAATTTAAAATAAGCATAAACTATTGTTCCTATTAGATAGACAATAGAAATCATAAGGATATATCCTGCGAAGATGGCAATATAGCTTATAACATTAAGGGGTTTTGCAAATTTTCCTCCAATATAATTCATAAGTTTTATCCCCCATTTTGTCCTGTAAAGAAACATAATTCCTTCTCTATCCACTCTTTTTCTTTTAACTATCAAGAAAACAGCCAATGCTATTGAGAATAGAATTAATAATGCTATATCATAAAACATAAAATCTTGTCCGAATAACATTTTCACCTTAATTTATCTTTCTGATTTATCCTTTTTTCGCTGCCCGAAATGCTTTTTTCCTGCATCTCCTGCATTGAACCTTACCCTCTAATATTTTTCTTGCTTGAACTCTTACCTTTGCTCCGCATCTTTTGCATAAAAAAGTGTTCTTGAACATTCTCGCCTGTGCTGCTGGAATTTTTGCCATTTTACATTTTCCTCTTTATTATTTTTTTTCCCTCTATATCCCAATATTCTGCCTGGTCTCCTTCACTCAATGGTTCATCAAGCTCTTCTGGAAGAGGCATATCAAATGATTCAAAACTCTCCATATCCATCACACTTGCCTTTTTGCCTGAAATCGAAAGAATTTGCGCTTTCTTTTTTATTATCATAGGAACTTCAAATCTCTCGTGTCCTGGCTTTACAAGAACTCTTTTTTTTCCGTCAGTTATTCCAATTGCTTCCATTCTTACTTTAGCATGTCCGTGCTTGCCCGTCTTACTAACATCATAACTTCTTACAGTGCACGCCTCTCCTTCAATCATAACAACTGTGCCGTTCCTGATTTCTGTGGCATCAATTAATTTATAAGCCATTATATGAATTAAGAAAATAGATTTATAAAGGTTGTCTTTGTTTTGTCTGTTTGATTTTTTCTCTAACTCTGCCATTCTTTTGATAATCTTCTTGGTTGTTTAATTGAGATTATTGTTTTTCATTGAAGTTTAGCTATTTAATTTGGCATTATGCAAATAAATAGAGATTATAGATTATAAGATTAAATGTATTAATAAGAAAGTTTAAATAACTAGTTTATGCTTTTATAAAAATGATAAGCAAAAACGATTTTATTGAATTGGAATTTACAGGAAGCGTCAAAGGCGGAGAAATTTTTGACACAAACATAAAAGAAGATGCAAAAAAATCAGGGCTTGAAATTGATGCAAAGCCGTTCATAATCTGCGTCGGGCAGGAAATGGTTATTCCTGGATTAGACAAAGCACTTGAAGAAAAGGAAATTGGAAAAGATTATAATGCAGAAGTTGAGCCAAAAGATGCGTTTAAAGAAAGAAGAAAAGAGCTGGTAAGATTAATTCCTATGAATGCATTTACTGAAAAAGAAATTCATCCTCGTGCAGGAATGATGCTAGCGCTTGATAATACCCTTGTAAAGGTTATAAGTGTTTCAGGAGGAAGAGTATTGTGTGATTTTAATAATCCTCTTGCAGGAAAAGTCGTAACTTATAAATTTAAAATAAAAAGAAAAGTTGATGACTTAAAAGAAAAATCAGAGGCAGTTGCAAAATACTTTCTTGGAAAAGAGGTTAAGCTGGAAATTGAAGAAAACAAAATAAATATTGAGTGTGAGGAATTTTTCAAACCCCTTATTGATATGATAAATTCAAAATTCAGAGATATTCTGAAAGCAGAGTTTGTGATAAAAAAAGGCGAAGAGAAAAAGGATGAAAAAGAAGAGAAAGAAGACGAAAAAGAGATGATAAACAATGTTTGAATAAAATCATCTAAGTAAATTAAAAGTAAAGCACCTATAATCTTTGCATTAAGAATTTAAATAAAATAGAAAGAAAAATAATTATTCGATTGGCTGGAGAAGTTTAAGATATTCTTCAAGTCTGCTGTTTAAATGATTATTGCCCTTTTCTGAAAAATTAGGATTTATCCAAAAACCATCAATAGTGTCTCTTTCTCTTTGTATTTTGTAAAATTCTGCTACTGGCACTCTGCTATCAAAGTTTGTCCAATCTCCTGTAAAGGGATTATAAGAAGGGATATAAAATTGTTTCTCTGATTTTTTGCCTCCAACAAAAACTTCACTATCATTATTAATATTATAACCATTGCGTATTAAGGCAGTTGTTAATTCATTTTTGCGGCTGTTGTGCCCTGCTATGCCTAATGAATATGTTCTTGAACCAGACACTTGTGTTATGTGTTTTGCCATGAAAACCAACAGAATTGGTGCTTTATAAAGTTATTTGATTTTGCTCGTTGCGGCTCGCCTGTTTATTCTGCAAATCTGCTAACCATTGGTACATTGGCTCTTTGTTATTTATTTATATCAAGATAAAATAGAAAAAGCACCAATAATCAAACATAAGATAAGGGAAAGTTATGGGAGGTTAGCAAAATAATTAAAATAAGTATTTATGCTCGCTCACCTTCTGTTCGCTCGCCTTACTTAAGATGGTGCGCTTCGCGCCTGTTCTATTTTGCAAATTCTTAATCCGCTTGATACATCTATTTTTATATGCTTTATTTATATGTTTTAATTTATATTTAATGTAAAATAAGGAAAAAGAGAATTGAAATGGCGTAAAATAAGGAAAAAGAATGAGATGTCAGCAGAATATTCAGATTATCTCGCTCACACTTGTTTAATTTCTTCTTCAATTAACCACTCTGTCCAACGCAATAAAACTTATAAATCGCCTGAAATTAAGTTTAACATGGCTGAAATTTTTAAAAGAGAGGGTGCAACAATGGACGATGAGCTTCTTGCAATTGATAGAGAGCTTGAAGAGCTTATACAGAAGCAAAATGCAAAAATAAAAGTTGTAGGTGTTGGAGGAGCTGGCAATAACACGCTTAGCAGAATGCACGAAATAGGAATAAAAGGTGGAGAGACAATTGCAATAAATACTGATGCACAAGACTTACTTTATGCCAATGCTGATAAAAAGATACTTATTGGAAGAGAATTGACAAGAGGGCTTGGAGCAGGGAGCAATCCGAGAATAGGAGAAGAAGCTGCAAAAGAAACAGAGGCAGAGATAAAGAAAAAACTTGAAGGAGCAGATATGGTTTTTATTACTTGTGGATTAGGCGGAGGAACAGGAACAGGCGCTGCGCCTGTTGTTGCAGAGATTGCAAAAAAGCAAGGTGCTCTTGTGATTGGAGTTGTAACAGTTCCTTTTACAATAGAAGGCGCAAAAAGAATTGAAAATGCAATGGCAGGACTTGAAAAAATGGAAAGTATTGTTGATACTTTAATTGTAATTCCAAATGATAAACTTCTTGAAATAGTTCCTGATTTGCCTTTGCAAACAGCTTTCAAAGTTGCAGACGAAATACTAACAAATGCTGTAAAAGGAACTGCAGAGCTTGTTACAAAAGCAGGACTTGTTAATCTTGATTTTGCAGATGTAAAAACAATAATGGTTAATGGAGGAGTTTCTTTAATTGGAGTTGGAGAGTCAAATTCTGAAAAAAGAGCGGTTGAAGCAGTTGAAAGAGCGCTTAATAATCCGCTTTTAGATGTTGAAATTAATAATGCGCAGGGTGCTCTGATAAATATAATCGGGGGGCCTGACTTGAGTTTGGAGGAATCAAAACTGGTAATTGAAGAAATAGGAAAACATCTTGGAGAAAATGCGAGAATGATATGGGGCGCTCAAATCTCGCCTGATATGGAAAAAACAATAAGAGTAATGGTAATAATCACAGGAGTAAAAAGCCCGCAGATAACCGGATATGTGGAAAATATGTCAAAAGAAGAAAGGATGAAAGGCGAGCTGTCAAGCGAGCTCGGGATAAGGTTCGTGAGGGGGAATTAATTATTTTGTAAAAATTTCGCAGAGTTTGTTTTGGACTTGATTTATTTTTTCTTGGTTAAGTTTTCCAGCTTCGTAGTTAATCTTAGATTTATGAATAGTAAATAAAATAGATGGTCTGATAAAGCTATCCCTAGAAATTCCGCCGGATTGAAAATCTTTAATTTTCAAATCTAATAAATCAGGATCTGATCTTGGTTTTCCAGTTATTTGTGCCAGAATAACATTATCACCTTTTAAGTTCGCAACAACCAAACTTGGTCTTTTCTTAAAAATATTTGAATCAGAAAAAGGAAATTGAAAAATGACAACCTCTCCTTTTTCAAATTTTACAAATCTTTCCATGCTTCATCTTCCTCTTTTGTATTCCATGCTTCAGCTAAAACTTCCTCACTTGCAAGCATGGACATCATTGCATCACTCATTTTTTTCATTGGTCTTAATTCAACCCTATTAGTATAAACAACGATGCTTACCTTTGCTCCTTCCTTAAACCCAGCGAGAGTTCTTGCTACATTTGGAATACAAATCTGCCCTTTGCTTGTTATTGTTGCTGTCCTTATATCTTTTATTTCTTCCATTTGTAAATCTTCTTAATAATAAGAAAAGTAAGAAGTAATATATAAATGTTTTTATTGTTCCGTAATACCTTAAGGTCTTGCCTTAGGGATAAAACCATAAGCAAAAATATAAACCGAAAATACATAGTTTTAGTATGGAAGATGAGTTGTTTAAATCATATCATAAAGTTTTCAAGATAAAATATCACTTTGTTTTTTGTATTAAGTATAGAAAAGATTTGTTTTTGAATAACCATTATGTTGAAACTCTTAAAATCATTTGCAAGAATTTAGAAGATAGATATACTATGAAATTTGAAACAATGGGTTTTGATGAAGACCATGTCCATTTCTTGCTAAGGTCCGTTCCAAAATATTCTCCCTCTCAGTTATTTAGGTTAGTAAAAAGTATTTCTGCAATAAAACTTTTTGAAGTCTATCCAGAATTAAAGAAAGAATTATGGAATGGAGAATTTTGGAGCGATGGTGGTTTCGTTGGAACAGTTGGAGAGGGAATTAATGCTGAAATAATCAGGAATTACATAAAGAATCAAGGAAGAAAAGAAGATCAGTTAAGATTAGATAATCTTTAGATGCCCTGTGGTCTTGCCACAGGGAGCTTCACTTTATTCTTAATACCAATTAAAAGCATAAAAATCAAAATGCCAAGCGGATTAGGGATTTAAAAAAATAGATAAGCGAGCGGACCTATGAAGATTTCTTATACCATAGAGTTTTTATTATATTTAAACTTTTATATACTTGATAAAAACATACGACATGCACCTATTCGTAGTCAAAAGCTACACTATGACAAGTCGTGGTGATGTTTTTATTTTTGAGAGGGTGCTCTAATCAGCGAGTCAGATTCGAGATCTACTTCGTTCGCCAGAGTCACCCTTTCCTATTGTCATAGGATCATAAACTTCTGATTTTTTCTAAGCATTGAATGAATAACACAACATAATTTCCTTGCAGTTGCGCAAATTGCTTTTTGTTTTCCTTTTTTCTTTGATAACTTAATGTAAAATCTTTTTAATGGATTATCTTCTTTTGTTCTTACAATATTCCAACTTGCTTCAATTAAATTATATTTCAAAACTTTGCTTGATTGCTGTATTAATCTGCCAAATCTTAAAGAATTTCCAGATTGTTTTATGCTTGGTACTAATCCCGCATAACTGCAGAGTTTATCTGCAGTTGGAAATCTGTTTATATCGCCGATTTCTGCAATAATATCCATCCCCCTTATTTCAGCAATTCCTGGAATTGTGATTAATAATTTAGCTTCAGGATTTTCTTCAGAAATTTTTCTAATTTTATCTTCGATAAAATTCAGTTCTTGTTTATGATACCAAAGCAGATTTATGTAATGTTCAAGTATGTCATTTTCATCAACACTATTGCTGATTAACTTTAAAGCTTTCTTGCTTAAAGTTGCTGTCGGCAACTTTATTCCTCTTTTAATAAGCAATGCATGAATTCTATTTTTTATTTGCGTTGTTTGTTTTACAAAAGTTCTTCTTTCTCTTACAATTTCTCTTAACTGCCTTATATGCTTCGGAGGAATATAGCTTTCTGCAACCAGATTTGCTCTTAGCAAATCTGCTAATGTTGATGCATCAACATTATCTGTTTTAATTCTTGCCCAAGCAATTGCTTTTGTTCTGCTAGGATTTGAAAGCTTGACATCATACTTCATTTCTTCTAATATCTCAAATATATATTCCCAAACACAAGTGCTTTCCATTACTATCTTTGTATTTTCCGTCGGAAACTGTTTAAGGAAATCAGCAAATCTTTCTTTGCTGTTTTCAAATTTATCTTTTGCTAATTCATTTCCCTGCTCATCTTTGACAACAGCTACTGTAAACTGCTTGTGTATATCCATTCCAATAAAGTTCATTTTGTTTTACCTCCTTTCAGTTTTATATTGGAAAAATTGGCTGTCCGAAGGCGCCAATTTTTCATACCTATTAAAGCCGAAGGCTTTAATCTATCTTTCTAGAAATCTTCATATCATCAGCGAGCCAATTATTTACTTAATCTTTCACTTTCTCTTTATAATTCTCAATTGCCTTTCTCAATGCCTGTGTTCCGAGTATGGAACAATGAAATTTAATCTCAGGCACTTCACCCAACTCTTTTACAATATCCTCTGGCTTTATTTTCATTGCCTGCTCTAAAGTTTTTCCTTTTGCAAGCCCGCACATAATTTCAGATGCTGTTATCGCAGCAATGCAATTATGCACAACGAATCCTCTAACAAGATAAGAATTGGGTTCAGATGAAACCTCAAAATTATAAACCTTTCCTCCATATTTTTCTTTTTCTATTTTTTTAATTGGAACTAAAAAATAGTTTCTTGTTGGGTGTACAAATTTATGCTTTCTATCTTTTTTGTATGAGACGATAAACAACTCTTGACCTCCCCTAATAATTCTACCACCAATATTACTCTCTTTTTGTATTCGTTTACGAATTGAGGCAAAAATTTTATTTCTTGCTAAAATCTCTTGAAGTTGTATTGCTAAGCTTTCTGATGAAGTAGCAAGGCGATACGTTGCCGTGTTGCCTTTTCTTCTAAAATAAAGATCTCCATCTCCATTTAAATAAGTTTCAATAATCTCTAATTGTCTTTTTGGGGGGAGTAACATAATTTCCTTTGATAATCTTTTTTTTGTAGCCAGTTTCCCTGCCTCTTTTAATATTTTTCTGACAAACTCACGTGAATTAACATAGACTTCTTCAACATTGGCTCTTACTCTTGATTTAGCTTCTTTTAATACAACATCTTCAATTAACTTTTTAACCTCTTCAATATATTCTTTTTCTTTTTTATTAAACGCAAAACCAATTGCACCACCCTTAGCACTTACGTAGCCCTCTGATAAGTAATAGCCTATTAGCCTTAAAAACGAGTTGGTATATTCTTTTTTGTTTATAACTTTTTTATTATATGAAAATACTAAATAATCTCCAGTTTCTAAATTTCCTGCTTCTGTATAATCAGGTTTAGTAGACATTAATTCATCATGGTTGACCATAAGCCAAGCACTTTTTGAGTATGCTTTCTTTGTTTTTTTAATACGTTTTCTTTTTATACATAAAATAGGATGTTCTGGTGTTACATAAAAAGCATTATACGGAGAAACAAAAGGGATAAATTTTAATAAATCTCCATGATAATCTCTTTTGAATATCTTTTTTATTGTGGTTTCATTTCCATTGCCATTGAGAACATTTTCTGATTCAGATAAATTAGATATTTCTTTCCATTTTCCCCTTAGATTCACTTTTTCTTGTGGGGGTAAACACCCATAGGTTTGAAATTTTATATCTTTAATCTTTTTTGTTTTTTTATCAACTTTCAAAAATATCTTCATAACGTCTCCACAGCGCATATTTCCCACCTGCCCAACTGCATCTGCGTTTTTTATTTCTCCTGAAAATTTAGGGTTATTGAATATCTGAAAAGTTTTTTTATTGTACATTTTTATTGAAGATAATTTAAGGGTTTTTAATTAAACAGCTCCGAATGGCGATATAAGGCGTAATTTTGAAATTATCCCCGGAAGCACTTTAAGTGCATATTCAATTTCTTCATCTGTTGTGAATCTGCTTAAAGTCAATCTTAAACTGCCATTCGCTTCCTGATGAGTAAGCCCTATTGCTGTCAAAACATAACTTGGAGCAAGGTTTCTTTCAGAACATGCGCTTCCTGTTGAACTGCAAATTCCTTTTTGGTCTAAATAGCCTCCTATTGCCTCTCCTTCAACTCCTTTAAATGAAAAATTCGCATTGTTGCATAATCTCCTGTTTCCTGATGCTCCATTTAATTTTACTCCTGAAATTTTTAAAATGTTTTCAATAAGCTTGTCCCTTAGTTTTTCCATATGCTTTCTATGTTTTTTATCATTTGCAAGCTGAACTGCTTTTGCAAATCCGACAATTCCTGCAACATTTTCTGTTCCTGAACGAATTCCTGATTCCTGCTCTCCTCCGTGCTGCCAAGGAAGAATATTAACTCCTTTTCTTATGTATAATGCACCAACACCTTTTGGGCCGTGAATTTTATGAGAATTAAGTGTAACAAGAGAAAGATTGAATTTCTTTGCATCAAGCTCTGTTTTCGTATGACTTTGGCAGGCATCTGTATGAAAATAAACTTCGTGCCTTGCACATATTTTTCCAATTGATTCCAAATCCTGTATTGTGCCTATTTCATTATTACCATGAATAACTGAAACAAGAATTGTTTTTTTAGTTATTGATTTCTCAAGCTCTTTTAAATCTATAAATCCTTCGCTGTCTACATTTAGATAAGTTATTTTAAATCCATTTTCTTCAAGCCATTTGCAGGCATTAAGAACGCATTTATGCTCAATTTTTGTTGTAATAATATGGTTGCCCTTTTGCCTGTTTGCAAATGCAATTCCTTTTATTGCAAGATTATTTGATTCTGTGCCTCCTGATGTAAAGAATATTTCTTCTCTGCTGGCATTTATTGAATTTGCAATAATTTTTCTTGAGTTCTCAAGCGCATTTTTTGCTTCTCTGCCAAGGGCATGTGTAGAAGAAGCATTACCGTATTCTTTTGAAAAATAAGGGAGCATTGCTTTTACAACTTCTTCATCAACTCTTGTGGTTGCGCCATTATCTAAATAGATAATTTTTTGATTAAACACTTCTGAAAGCCATTTCTTAACCATAGTGAATTATATATTCTGTGATTATATAAATATTTCGCTGATGCCTGAGATTATTGGATTAAGAAGATATTGGCTCGCTCGGCTTCGCCTTGCTCGCCTCTTTTTA
>Ga0209541_10001231_pt1 | contig 51449 bp, 65 predicted proteins | sample RifCSPlowO2_01_FD_184027 | JGI IMG/M metagenome (GOLD analysis project Ga0209541, IMG submission 184027) | Groundwater microbial communities from Rifle, Colorado - Rifle CSP2_plank lowO2_0.1 (SPAdes) (version 2) | ecosystem: Environmental > Aquatic > Deep subsurface > Groundwater | place... | reverse complement strand
CAGTAAAAAGAAAATTCGGCTCTAGCGTGAGCTCTAAGACTGCACGAACAATAAGAGCTGAAGTATATGGCAAGCTAATCTGCCATAACATATTCTCTTATTTTATAGAAGTCTTAGGACAGAGCCTATATTTTCATAAGCTTTATAAATTTATTTTATCTTTCATTCTAAATGGCTGAATTTAAAGGTGAAGAGATGCAGATGGATAAGATTGAAAATGAAAAGTGTCCTATGTGTCAGAAAGATTCTTTAATGCTTTATGAAAGCGAGCAGGATATTCCTTATTTCGGGAAAGTATTTATCTTTGGTATGAATTGTTCTTCTTGCGGCTACAAGCAGTCTGATGTTGAGGCTGAATCGCAAAAAGAAGGGTGCAAGTATGAATTTACTGTAGAAAATTCTAAGGATTTGAATGTTCGTGTTGTAAAATCTTCTGAAGCAACAATTAAAATTCCTCAGTTGAAGATGTCTGTTGAGCCTGGCGTTGCCAGCGAAGGTTTTGTTAGCAATATTGAAGGAGTTTTACAGAGGTTCAAAAAAATATTGGAAGCTGAGAGAGATGCTGCAGATGAAGATGATGTGAGAAAGAAAGCTAAGAACTTATTGAAAAAACTATGGAGGGTTGAATGTGGTGATGAACAACTAAAAATAATTGTTGAAGATACTTCTGGTAATTCTGCAATCATTTCTGAGAAAGCTGTTGTTACTAAGCTGAAAGGTTCTAAGAAATGAAAGATTGGAATAAATTTTATTCTGAAAATATTTCCCCATTTGGAAAAGTTCATTCAGAAGAAATAGTTAAGGACATAAGTAACGCATAAATTGTTGGTTAAAAATTATTGTTTTTTCAAAAGTAAGGAACTTCTTGGGTTATATAAAAACTGGAAAGTTTTGTATTATAATGAATATATAACAGGAGTTTTTCAGAAAGATAAAGAAGGAAATAACTTAAACCAAAAAATGGTGATTATTATTGCTAAGAGATTATAAAAATCCTTTCTCAATCAAATCTTCCCACTTCATCTCATTTAATACAACTAAGCTTTCTCTGAATGTTATTATTGGTTTGTTATATTTTCCATAGTCTTCTATTGCTATTCTTGGGCATGCTAATTCTATGAATCCTTCTATTCCGTAGAAATTTGTCAGTTTTTCTTGTGTTACTTCACTCATTGTTAGAATTGAAACATTCTTTCCTAAATTTTCTAATTTTTTCTGTATTGCTTCATATGTTCCAAACTTTTGTCCAGGTTTTGTCCCAACTATTATTCCTATGTTTCTGGATTTTTTTATTTTGTCTATTGCAACTGCCCTTTGTTTTGCAACTTTGTCTTTTAATTTTTTCATATCAACAACTTCCATGTTGTAAGTGTCAATTAGTACTACTGGTTTATTTACAGACAATGCAGCTCCTAATGAGTGGAATTGGTTTCCTATAACAATAAATGCGTCAACTTCTTTTTCTACTAATTTTAGTGAATTATATTCGCATCCTACTATATGCCCATCGTAAGCTGAGAATCCTTTTTTTGCAGGTATTGTAACATATTTTTCATTTTCTTCATAGAATTTTTTTGTCTCTTCTAACTTGTGTATGTGTTGTATCGAGCTTATTAGTCCTATTTTTTTACATTTTTTTATTTCACTTAGTGACTGCCTAAGTAGTGGTGTTAGCTCTGTATTGTCTTTCACTTCAACATAAATTATTGGAAAATCTGCTTTCACAAACTGTGTATGCCCAAAGTGTATTAATAGATCAACTTTTAAGTTTCTTGCTTCATCCAAGGCTATGTCGCATCCTCCCCAGTTGCTTTCTCCTGATACTATTGTCTCGCATTTAGTGTAATTATTAAGTACAGTAATTATTTCTCCTGCATACATCTTCATTCCTTCTGGCAATTGAATTAAAACTTTCTTAGATTTTTTTTCATTTATTTCTTTGGATAATCTTTCTAAATCAAAGTCAAATTTGCTTTTCATAAAAGGAATATAAGCAAATAATTTATAAAAACTACTTTTTAGTAGACTATTCAGCTATTTTATCCATTTCAATTATGCAGTGATCATCACACTGTTCTAGTGTCAGTCTCGTATCGCAGTTTTTATAGCATTCTACACACTTTTCGAACTTATTGCTTTTAAGTAAAGTGCATTGATTGTTTAGATAGTCACATTTTGCATATTGTTTGCAATAGTCTCCTAGTTGGTATTCCATTGTACAGGCTGTTGGAGTGTTATATCCGCACGTCAAGTCTACTCCGTGACATTGTTGTATTCCACAATACGGTTTTGGTGTTTTGACTTTTGTTATATTAAAATATGCGTTTCCTAGAAAGCCTGCAGCAACAATTAAAGCAAGCAGTAAAGCCACTATTATAATAATCCAAGTTTTTTTCTGCATAAAGATACTTCTTTTTATTATTTTATTAACCTTAAGTATATATTCTATAAAAGACTAAGTTAATTAAATTTAAATACAAGTATTTTAGCTTATAAGCCATGGATAAGCCCAAATCAGAGAAGATTTTAGATATTGCTACTAAGAGAGGATTTGTTTATCCTTCTGCTGAAATTTATGGTTCGAAAGCTGGTTTTTGGACTTATGGTAGTTTGGGAACTAAAATTAAGCATAAATGGGAAAATATATGGAGAAAATCTTTTCTCTCATTAAACACTAATTTTTATGAAATTGATGATTGTAATATAATGCCTAAGAAAGTTTTTGAAAGTTCTGGGCACTTAAAGCATTTTAATGATACCATGACAGAATGTGAAAAATGTCATTCTAGATTTAGAGCAGATCAGATAGTAGAGGATACATTGAAAATAGATGTAGGATCATTAAAAGAAAAAGAATTGACTATCTTAATAAGAGAAAATAAAATTAAGTGTTTGAATTGCAAGGGAAATCTGTCAGAGGCAAGATTTTTTAACATAATGTTTGGTCCATTTAAAGTTGGTGTTACAGGAGAAGATGAAGTATATTTAAGACCAGAATCTGCACAGTCTCCTTATCTTGCTTTCAAAAGAGAATTCGAAGCTACTAGAAGGAGATTGCCATTAGGGTTAGCTGTAGTTGGTAATGCTTTTAGAAATGAAATTAGTCCTAGACAGGGATTTTTTAGATTAAGAGAATTCAGTCAGGCTGAGTTGCAGATATTTTTTGATCCAGAAAGAGTTAATGAACATGAGAGTTTTAATAAGGTTAAAAATTATAATTTGATTATATTTTCAGATAAGAAACTAAAAAAGATTTCTTGCAAAGAAATGAATGAAAAACTAAAGTTTCCTAAATTTTATGTTTATCACATGGTAAAAGTGCAGGAATTTTATCTAAATATAATGCAGATTCCAGAAAAATTATTCAGATTCAGGGAATTGGATTCTAATGAAAGGGCTTTTTATAACAAGATTCATTTTGATGTTGAATTAAATTTGGAATCTTTAGGGGGTTGGAAAGAAGTTTCTGGTGTACATTACCGTGGCGATTATGATTTAGGTGGCCATCAGCTGGGCTCCGGCGAAAAACTTGAAGTGACTATAGATGAAGCAGGAAAAGTGAAAAGATTTATTCCTCATGTCTTAGAATTAAGTTTCGGTGTTGATAGGAATATATGGGCTTTGTTGGACATATTTTACAAAGAAGAAAAGGAAAGAACATTATTTTCATTCCCAAGTAATTTAACACCTTTAGATGCAGCTGTTTTTCCTTTAGTTAATAAAGAAAAGCTTCCTGATTTCTCTGAAAATATATTCAATGTTCTTCTTTCTGAAGGCTTTACTGTTTTTTATGATGATTCTGGAAGCATTGGTAAAAGATACAGAAGGCAGGATGAGATTGGTACTAAGTTGTGCTTGACTGCTGATTTTGATTCATTGAAGAATGAGGATGTTACTATTAGAGACAGGGACACTATGAATCAGGTAAGAATAAAGTCAAAGGATTTGAAATCTGTTCTTAATAAATTGATAAGAGAAAATAAGAGTTTAAGTGATTTTGGCAAGTATATCTAATTCTAAAAAGATTTAAGTAATTAATTATTATTAAAAATTTGTTGGGCAGGTAATTCAGCCTGGTAGAATGCTCCGCTGGCAGCGAAGATGCCGAGGGTTCAAATCCCTCCCTGTCCATTATACAAATATTTATAAAATATTTCAGAGTCATCCGTTTATGTTTAATCTAAAGAAAGAATTAAAAGACTTTGATTATCGCGAAGTTGAAGTAGACTTTAAAAGTTTATTTCCTAATCTAAATATCAGCGATGTCTCAAACAGGTTTAGGCATTTAAAAACTGATGATCCTCACGAAACAATATTGGCAGTCATTAAAGACTTATGGAATGGTGGTTATGATTATGTTTTGGGTAATCATGGTTTTTGGGACGCTGAATATTCTAAGTTCTCAGGTCATTGCCATCAATGCACTCCTATACTTGGCTTAGTGTTAAGCTCTTTGGGATTTGAAAATGTTTCTTATCTTGAGTGCTGCAGGGTTTACGAGCATTTTATTAGGACAGGGAATTTGGAGCAAGTTCCTCCTCAAGAAGAGCCGAATCCAGAAATGGTTGAGGAATTTAAAAAAATTAATCGTATTCCTTACTGCTGCCTTGAATTATTTATAGAAGGTAAGCCATATTATATTTCAGGCAAGCACGTGAAGCCAAAAGACGGAAAGATGCTTGCATTGCTTACGCCCGGATGTTACGATGATTTCACAGGCATAATGCATCATCAGGATGAAAAGAATAAGAGTGGTATTTATCTGAAGAAGGTTATACCCCATAATAATCCCGATAGCAAGAATTTTTATATGCAGGTTGTCTGGAATAAGCAGACTTTTAAGGATGTAGGTCCAGAATATTTTGTTACATTTTTGAGGATGAAATTATCTTAAAATGATCAAGGGCGTAATTTTTGATTTGTGGGATACTATAATATACAACAAGAATGGTTATGGAGCTTATATTGAAAAAATTAATGAAATAATTGGTATGGAAAATAAAGAAAAGTTCAGTAAATTAAGAAGTGAATGGTATACTTCAAAAATGTCTGAAGAGCAATTTTTTACTAAACTTCTTGCAGAAGTAAATAAGCCTTTAAGTATGCTAAATCATATGATAGATGTTTGGAATGGGCAGTTAGAAGCAGCAATAATTTATCCTGAAACAATTTTTGTGCTGCAATATTTAAAAAATAAAGGAATAAAACTTGTTCTTGTTTCCAACACAGTTCCAATAGCTGAGAGAATTATTAAAAAATTAGATTTGGAAAAATATTTTGACATGATTTTTTTGTCTTTTGCTGAAAGAATGCGAAAGCCTTCTCCGATGATTTACAAGAAGATATTGGACAATATGAACCTGAAACCTGAAGAAGTTATTGCTGTTGGTGATAAAATAGAGACAGATATTGTTGGGGCTGAATTGTACGGCATCAAGGCAGTTCTAGTTGATAGAAAAAATAAGTCTAATTACAAAAATAAAATAGCTGCTTTGGACGAAATCGAGTTTTATATAGACTAAGTAAATTTTTATAGGAGAATGCTTTGATTTTTCTAATGAAAAACAAAATTAAAGCTTTACTTATTTTCTTTCTTGTAGCTGTACTAGTTTTTGGCATGTTTGTTTATAGAACTCTTAACTTAGGTATTTCTTCTTGTAATTCTGACAAGATTTTTTTTACGGCATCGCCAATTGCAGTTTCAAGCATTTATGGTATAGTTCCTTTAGGAAATCTTGGCCCTCCATCCCACACATTTCCAACTAATCATTTGTATTTTTATACCCAAAGATTAAAACCAGGAGATTTTAATAGTGGGCCTGTTGAAGTGCCTGTTGTTTCTCCTGGGGATATGTGGATTACAAGTATAGCTTCTAGTGAGCACTTGTCTGGGGAGAAGTTTACTGATTATTCTTTGACATTTTCTCCTTGTAAAGATTTCGAAGCTTATTTCCATCATGTTTCATCGCTTTCTCCAAAATTGAGTGAAGCTTTTGGTTCTGGAGGCGATTGTGATGAGTATTCTACTGGTGGCAAAAGTTACAGGCGTTGCGAAAAAAGCATGAATATTAAGGTTAGCGCTGGGGAGATTATTGGAACTGCTGGTAAGTTTAAGTCGCAGCATGCTCTTGATTTTGGTGCTAGTGATTTTAGGACTCCTCCTTTGAATTATGCCAATCCATCTAGATGGTATAAAAGGCAAAAGCATTTGGTCTGCTCTATAGATTATTTTTCTCCAGAAGTTCGGTCTTTACTGCAGTCTAAGTTAGGTTCGCATGACGGCTCGGTTAGAAGAACTGTTCAGCCTTTTTGTGGCGAAGTAGAGCAGGATGTTTCTGGAACTGCCCAGGGTGTTTGGTTTGTTGAAGGCGCTGAAGAAACTTATCCTGAGGATCCACATTTATCTTTGGTTTATGATAACATTGACCCTGCTCGGGGAGTTTTCTCTGTTGGAACTTCTGTTAAGGGTTTGCGTTCAAGCACTTATTATTTTATTCCCTCTAAAAATGGGTTTGTGAATAGGGATTTTAAGGATGTGAAGGCTGATGGTAATATTTACTGTTACGAGACTGTTGATAGTTTTAGCAATTTTCCTAAGAATTTTATTATTTTGCTGCAACTGGCTGATGAAAAGACTCTAAGATTGGAAAAGAAAGATTTTGTTAAATGTGTGGAACCTTTAGGTTTTAGTGATTATACTGCTTTTGAGCGTTGATCGCTTTAATTCTTGCCTCATGAGTTTCTAATGTTAATAGTTTGGTCTGTAGATTAATAATAATTTATTATCTTCAATAATCATAATAATGTTAATCTGTCTATGATTTATATCAACACAAAAAGATTTATTAATATAATTAGGATTTTGAATTTATGGCATTTAAGGATTGTGTATTTTGTAAAATACTTAGTGGCGAAATTAGGCAGGATATTCTATATGAAGATGATAAAACTATTGCAATATTAGATATTTATCCTGCCTCTCCTAGGGGTGGACACACATTGGTAATGCCTAAAAAGCATTATGAGTTAATTTCTGAAATGTCAGATGATGATGCAAAGGCTGTTATGCTTGCAATTAAGAAGTTGTCTAATGCATTATTAAAGTTTGCTGAAGGTTTGAATATAATTCAGAATAACAAAAAGATTGCTGGCCAGTTTGTTCCTCATGTTCATTTTCATTTGATTCCAAGATTTGCTAATGATAATATTATCATATCCGAGAAATGGTCTAAAAATGAATATAAAGGCAATGAAATGAAGGAAGTTGCTTCTAGAATCAAAAGCCTTTTAAAAGATTAAGAAGAAATTTTCATTTTTTTGAAAATATTTTTCTATACTTGTAATTTTATTCAGAAATTTTGCAGAAAGCCTTATAAATTTCAATAAATAAAGATTATATAATGAACAATAATGTAAAAGAAATTGTATTTGTATCAATAGGAGCATTCTTAGGAATAATTGGTATTGTTATCTTGACATCGATTATTAGCCAAGGTACAGATAAAATATTAAACAATCTGCTATGGCTTATACTATCAGCGCTATTAGTTTCAATAAGTATTGGTTTATTAAAAAAATATCTGGATTAGAAAATGGATAAAATAGAATTAAAAAAGAATAGGCTAGATATGGAATATACGTTTGAAGAACAGAAAGCTATAATCTTGTATACAATTGGAACTATAACTTTGATTACATTTCTTACTGCTATGATTGCACAAAAATATTATATCATTGCTAGTGTAGGATTCTTGATAATACTTATTATTTCTAGAATATTTTATGCAAAAACTAGAAAGAGATTGTACAAAATACTTTATGATATTGAGAACTTATCAGATAGTTAATAAAAAGCTTGGAAATAAGAAATTTCTACGAATAAAAACATTTTTAAAAGATTAGTTTAGTTCTTGTTTTATACGCCTGAGTAGTTTAGCCCGGCTATAACACTGCTCTCATAAGGCAGATGTCGCCAGCAAATTCAATCTTAGGATTAATTTGGCGAATTCAAATCTGGCCTCAGGCATTTTTAAGAAATAATTATCTTCTTTTTCTTTTCTTCATTCTTAGTCTTGCAAGTTTTATCAGCTTTTTTACTTTTGATGTTTTGCTTTTTTTGCTTGGTTTTCTTCCGTGTTTAAAATATTTCTTTTTAGCTCCTTTTCTTCTTGTTGTTTTTCTGCTGCTTTTCCTCCTTGTTTTTTTCATTTTCTATTTCTGGACTCGGTGAAATAGTGCCTTAAACAGTCGCCAAATCAATCTTAACCTATTGGCATGTTTTCAAGGTTATCTTTCTCGCCTCATAATTAAGCTTAACAAGTGCAGATTTCGTATGGTGAGTTATAGTCCAGCCACCATATTGATAGTTGAACCCTTGACAGAGGCTGTTATGTGGCATCCTTTTCAGGACAACCGAACTGTCCAAATTGCGTAGATTTCTAATTTTGGTAATATTTAAAACTAGTTTAATCACTTTTAAGTTGTTATTAAAAAATTAAAGAGCATCAAAAACAACTTAAATAAGTATTGATATAAAAAATTCTGTAATGAGGCGACTATTTAATTTCAAGTATCCAAAGCTTACTATACTTCTTGTTTCAATTTTGCTTGCTTATTTCTTATTTTCCAATGAATCAGTCACAACCAAACTTAATAGCCTCGGCAGTTTTGGTTATTTAAGCGTCCTAATTGCAGGATTTTTGTTTTCTTTTGGGTTTTCCGCTCCATTTGCTGTTGGTTTCTTTCTGACATTCAGCACTGATAATATTGTTTTTACCGCCATTTTGGGGGGTTTTGGAGCTTTTTTGGCAGATCTTTCAATTTTTAAGTTTATCAAGATGTCTTTTATGGATGAATTTAGTAATCTTAAAAAGAATTTGAAATTAAGAAGGCATTTTCATTACAAGTTTCTTAATTCAAAGTTAAGGCTTTATATCACTTTTGTTCTAGCGGGAATAATAATAGCTTCTCCCCTTCCTGATGAGTTAGGTGTTGCTTTGCTTTCTGGTTTTGCAAGAATAAATATATATATTTTTAGTTTGATTAGTCTTTTTATGAATACTTTTGGAATATTGATCATGCTTTTTATAGCAAACATTTAAATAAAACTCATTTTTATTAAAATTTAATGGCAAGTTTATATTTTTATACTATTATTAGTGTTTTGATTGTAAGTTTAATCTCTCTAGTAGGAGTTCTATATTTTTCTCTAAAAATTAAGTGGCTTAAAAAGATTATTATATATTCTGTTAGCTTTTCTGCAGGCGCATTGTTTGGTGATACATTTTTTACTTGATTCCAGAAATTGTAAAAGAGTCTGGGTTTACAATTAGTGCCTCAGTTTCTTTGCTAGTTGGAATTCTTGTGTTATTTATCATAGAGAAATTTATTCATTGGAGGCATTGCCATTCGCAGTCCGAAGACCATGTTCATCCTTTTGTTTTCACTAATCTGTTTGGTGATGGCCTGCATAATTTTATTGATGGCTTGATAATTGGCGCAAGTTATTTAGCAAGCGTTCCTATTGGTATTGCAACTACTGTTGCTGTTATTCTTCACGAAATCCCACAAGAAATTGGAGATTTTGGTGTTCTAATTCACGGCGGATTTTCTAAAAGTAAGGCTTTGTTTTTTAATTTTTTTTCTGCAGTTACTGCGGTTTTAGGCGCTGTTGTTGCCTTGGTTGTTAGTTCTAGCATAGAAAATATCACAATGTTTCTAATTCCTTTTGCAGCAGGTGGCTTTATTTATATTGCTGGTTCTGACTTGATTCCTGAATTGCACAAGGAAGTCAAGATTAAGAATTCATTGTTGCAATTATTGTTTTTTGTTTTAGGTTTAATTGTTATGTATTCTTTATTGTTTTTAGAATAATTAATTTTTTATTTCTATATCTTTCTCATCAGTTTTTTTCTCATTTTTGTATCTAAAAAATGAACCTCTTGATGTATTTCCAATAAAATAATTTTGTCTTCATAAACCTTAAGTGAATGTGTCGGGTGTAAGCCTGTATCTCCTATTTTATGCAGCATTATTTCTGTATGTTCTCCTATAAAGTTCCTAGTATCATGATCAACTCTATCAATTTCGCTGCTTATTTCTAAAACATCATAAGTTTCTTTATTAATAATTAAAACATATCCAGTCTTTATTTTATCTAGATTTACCACAAGTATCTTCCTTTCTTTAGCTCTTCTATGAAATTTCTGTAGTAGTATTTTCCCCATTTTCTTATTCCTTTGTTGTCTAAATGCACTAGATAGTCTGATATTTTCATTCCTGCCAGCATTTCTGGTTGTATTACGAAATCTGCTCCTATTTTGTACAAGTCTAGTATATCCAGTACATTTTTTGTATTTACAAATATTATTGTATTCTTGTTTGATTTTTTGAATTCTCTGACTATCATTTCATTAGCTTCTAATGCTGGTACAGTTGATATTACTATTTTTGGTTTTAGTTTAGAAAGTTCCATTATCATTTCATTGTCATGTATGTCTGCATTCACTGCCTTTATTCCTGATTTTTTCAGGCTGTCTATTATTTTTGGGTTAAAATCAACAACTAGTATTTTTTTGTCTTTTATCTTGTCTATTATGCTGTACCCTGTCCTATGACACCCAAACAGGATTATGTCATATTTGTCTTCAAGTATTTTTTTGTCTATGATTTCAATCAGTTCTTTTCTTTCAAATCTTTTCAGGAACTTGTTCATTGTTTTATAGATTTTATTGCTGTAAGTTATTAAGTAAGTTGATCCTGTGATTGTTATTATTCCTACTACAGCAACTAGCATTGATGCTTTTTGTGTTACATGTCCAAGTTTTAGTCCTACTGCCATTAATATTAATGAGAATTCGCTTATTTGTGCTAGTGCAAGACCTGTTATTAGGGATGTTCTGCTTTTGTACCCTATTAGAATCATTAAGATGAAAATAATTATTGGATTTCCTATTAATACAAACAGAGACAGGATTATTATTGGTATTGTCAGTTCCATGACAGAGCTGAAGACCATTCCTAATCCTAAATTTATGAAGAATATCGCTATAAAGAAGTCTCTTAATGGCCTTACTTTTGCTCCTATGTGAAAATTATAGTCTGAATTTCCTATGGCTACACCTACTAAGAATGCCCCCATTTCAAGGCTGAATCCTAGCTTAATTGCAGCTAATGCTCCAAGAAAGCACCATGTGACGCTTCCCAGAAACAATAATTCTGGTGTTTTCGATGCTCTGTTAAAGAATTTGCTTACTATGAATCTGAAAACAATCCATATTCCTGCTAAGAGTATTATTCCTTTTATTATTGTTAAGATTAGTTCTATTGCAATATTTGACCCCGGTCTTAAGCCAGTTATCAAGACTAAGGTTATTACTGCTACTAAATCTTGTATTAGTAATATCCCTAGAAGTATTTTTCCATATAACGTGTCTAATTCGTTTTTGTCTGTTAATAATTTTATTATTATTATTGTGCTGCTTAATGTAAGCGCTATTGCAATATATATTGAGTCTATTGTTTGAAAACCTAATGCCTTTACCAAGAAGAAACCTGCAATTGCAGTAAATATTACCTGTCCTAATCCAGCTATTAATGATATTCTTCCTATTTCTCTTAGATTTTTCGGGCTGAGGTTTACCCCTACTATGAATAATAACAATGCTATGCCTATTTGTGAAAATAGTGTGAGAGCCTCTGATTCATGTACTACAGACCATCCCATAGGTCCAAGCACTATTCCTGTTATTACATATGCCAAAATTAATGGCTGCCTGAATATTTTTGCTATTAGCCCGAGTATTGTAGCAACTAAGATTATTATGCTTAAGTCTATGAAAAAGCTTGTCATATATTTGCCTCTTTTTAAGATATTTATTGTCTTAATCTTTTATAAATGTTTCTTAAAGAATTTTAATAAAAGTTTATTTTTTATTCAGTGTTATTTCTATAAAGCTTACTCTTACTTGTCTTCCTTCTCTGTTTGTAAAATCCTCGCTTCCTGTTTTTATGTTTTTGACTTCTACTGTGTTGTCTAGGAATCTTTTGCTTGCTACTTCTGCTACATCAACTGCTCTTGATATGAACTTTCCCCTTGCTTTTATAATAACTTCTGGTGCATTTTGTGCTGTAAACTGTATGACGACGCCGGTTACGTAAATCTTGTTCTAACAACCGCAGCTGTTAAAATTTCATGAAAGGCTTTTCGCCTATGAACACGACGTTGTCATTTTCTTTTTTTGTTTCTGCTTCCATAGTATCTGCAACCCCCAAATATATTTTGAATATGTAATTCTGGCTTAAATTCTTTTTTATGCTCTAGAATATAGAAATTATATTTATTTTTCGTTGCTTTTGACTAGTTTGGTTATATATCCTGCAATCACATTTCTTAGTTTTTTTGAGGGAATTTCTGCTGCTTCTATAATGGCTTTTTTGTTTGCCTCAAAATCCTTTGTAAACCTTTCAGGATTAATTTTTAGAAGCTTTTGTCCTGTTCTCTTGACTAGTGTTGTTCTTATTCTTCCCATGAAAAATAGGGATATAGAATAGATTTATAAATATTTCTTTATGAGTCTAAATTTTTTCTAGTATGTATATTTCTCTTCCTATCTTGCTTTTGCTGTATCCATAGGTTATTGGTTTGTGTACTAGTTCATATCCTGTTTCCTTTGCTAGGTTTTCAAAGTCTATGAATACTGTTTTGCCTTCTAATGTTTTTATTCTTGGTATTATTATTACAAGTCTTCCGTTTGTTTTCAATATTTTGTATATATCTTTTATTAGTTCATAGTATAGTTCTCTTAATTCCAGTACTAGTTGTCTTGCCTGCCAAATTGTAGGAAGCTTTCTTATGTAAGGTCCTAGATATGGTTCAGTTACAGCACTGTCTATTTTCTTTGCTATTGTGCTTATTTTTCTGCTGTCTAGATTATATAGCTTATAATCTGCTTTTATGTTGTAATTTTTCTTTAGCCATTCAAGGTTTTCTCTGCTATGTTTTATTGATTCTTTGTCTTTGTCTATTCCTATTGCATTTATTCCTTTAAGTAGTGCTTCTTGTAATATCGTTCCTGAGCCGCAAAATGGATCAGCTATTAGTTCTCCTTCTTTTGCTTTGCTTAAGTTGATCAAAATTTTAGCAAGCCTTATAGAAATTACTTTCATGTAGTCTACTGAAGGCCTGTTCAAGTCTCTTTGCTTTATTTCTTTTAAGTCTGTTACTGCAATTGTTTTTGCTATATAATTCTTATATACAACAATATCAAGAACTTCGCCTTTTTCCTGTTTTTTTACTAGCTTTGTTGGTTCTGGTCCTTTTCTTTGTACTGCCTTTACTCTTATTCTTTTAAAGTAGTCTTTTAGATAGTCTTCCACAATAGACCCAAGTCTCGTCGCATAAGCCGATACATAATACTCTGCCTTGTTGCTTGTTCCTCTGTACAAATCCTGTTTTTCTAGGTTTTCTTCTATTTCTTCTATTATATTGGTTGATGATATTACCTCTGCTATTTTTATTGTTCCGCCAAGATCATTTATAGTTTTTGGACTTAGTTTTTCTAGTCTGATTGCTGCTATTTTTTCATTGCTTTCTAAAATATCAAATTTTATGTCTCTGTTTTCAAAGTATGCTTCTATTTCTGCTTTTGATAGTTCAGGATCTCTTCCCAGTACAAAAAGGAATATTTTCATAATCTGCTTATCTTGGAATAAATTATAAAACTTCCTATAGCCTTTCAATAATTTCGCTTTCTTCTGCAGATTCTACAATTCTTTTTAGGTCTGCTAGATGAGCTGTTCCTTCTATTAACTTAGTTTTCATCATTTCTGCACGCCTTCGTGCTTCTCTTCTCAAAGCTTCAGGTTCTATAGAATCATAGTTTGTATGGCAGTCATAGCAGAAATATACTGTTGTTTTTACTGATTGAGAAGGTGATTCATCTTTATTTCTGTCAAACTCCATTGCTATTAATGGCAAGCTATCTAATGGGCAATTTGCATTTGCTAGTCTTTGGGAGGCAGGCAATTCATATTTTCTATCAAATAGTGGAGAATATAAAAACCATGCTTTGCCCCTTTTAGTTGCATCATTCATAAGATTAAGGCTTTATTATTGGTTAATATGCTTTTTTGTAGTTTACTATATATTTTATTTTCATGTTTTCTGTAAGATTTTCAGAATTATTTGCTAAAAGCTTTTTAATTTTGAATTTTATTGTATAAGTTATGATCTCGCTAAGCATTTGGCTTTATGGTAAGCCCAACTGGGATATTCCTATTGAAGGAAGTAAATTTATTGATCCTTGCGTGTTGCTTGAGCATGCAGGATATTTGTACAAGCATCTTTGTGAAATTGCTATTTTAGTAAACAAGCTTCAGTCAAATGGTTGGGAGCTTTTTGAGACTTATGGTGCTGTTTATTCTTTGGATTTTTATAAAAATATATCACTGGAAGAGGCAGAGGAAGAGCTGTTTTTCCTGAAGATTCAAATGAAAGAGGTTAATATTGAAGAGGTAAAATGAAATGGTTGTTCATTTTTCTTTTGCTTTCTCCGTCTGTTGTGGCTTGGGATTATGAAGGGCATGAAATAATAGCTGAGTATGTCTATTATTCTACTGATATGCAGTTTAAGAATTTTAATCTTTCAAGACTTAAGGAAGGTTCTATTGCCCCTGATAAAATATTTAGGGATCAGAGAAGGCATCATTATCCTAATTCTTTCAATTTAGCGTTGTTATGGCTGAATAATGATTCTGATGCAAGCTTTAATTTTGGTGTTGCTTCCCATTATATTTCAGACTCATTTGCATCCCCTCATTACATTAAAGGTGAAAAGTATTCTGATCATGCATTGTTCGAAAAGCAGGCAAGAAGTATTTATATAGAATGCAGGAATTATGGCTTTGATCTGGAAAATAGTCTTAGAAAAGGTTCTTTCAATTATAAGGATTGGAAGCCTTGGCTGGTTTCAAAGTCTAAGAGTATTCCTGAGAATGAGTTTAATGATGCTGCTAGGCTTGTATTGTCTGTTGCTATAGAAAAATTTAATTTAAGTTGTTTGAATCATACCCAAGTGCAGGAAGTTGAATATTTTGATTACCGAATTTTTAGAAATATATCAATTGTGCTGGTTTTGTCTCTTGTTTTTTTATATTTCCTTAATCATTAGCTGTCCCTGCAGCTTTGTGTTTACTAAATTAATAGCCTTTTTGTTTATTTTTCCATTGACTACAAGTATGGTTGGCAGCTTTTTTAGTTGTCCTTCAGCAAATGCCATGGATATATCTGATTCATTTATTGATGCCTTGTTTTTTGCCTTTACGTAATACCTTAATTTTCCTAGTTTTGTGTTTATGTTTACTATGAAGTCTATTTCCTTGTCTTTTTTTATCATTTCTTCCTTTATTATTTCTGCTTCGTTTTCTTTCAGCAGGCTTGAAACTTTTTCATAGAATTTTCCGTCTGGTTTTTTTATTTCCTTGATTTCATCTTTTGTTTCTTGTCTTGGAATCTTTTCCTGATTTAGATGCTTTGGTTTTATGTCTTTTAGTAGTTCTTCTCTCAAGCTTTTCACAACTTCTTTTACTAGCTCTTGTTGTGTAACATTCTCTTCTTGTTTCTCTTCTGTAACTTCTATTTTTGGTGGTTCTTGGATTTTTTCTTCTATCCTCTCTATTGTCTGCACTGTTTGCGGGCTGTTTGCAACGTTTGTTTCCTGCTTTTCAGTCTCCTCAGGATAAAGGCTGCTTATTGTCTCTGTTATAATCTGCTTTGCTTCCTCGTCATTTACTAGATGATACTTCCAGAAAACTTCATTGTTTTCTTTTGCTATTACTGAAATTGATGCTGCAAAGTCTTTCAAGCTTTTTATCGCGACTCTCTGCCAGGGTTCAAGATCTTTTTCTCTTAATATTTTGTTGTCTCTTATTAGTTCATATGCCTGTTTTTCTCTTCCTCCTATGCTTTCAGCCAGTCTATTGTCTAGTTTTGCTTCCTGTCCAGATATGTAATATAATGGGCTTCCTCCTATTGAGGCGTGGCTTATTTTTAGTTTTTTGTTTTCAACAAGTTCGGAGAGCATTGCAGATGCAAATAATATGTTTGTGTTAAGATATTTAGCTAGCTGTACTGGCAGTATTGGTCCATTTAGTGTGACAAATTTTATTACTTCATCTCTTTGGTCTGCCATGTATTTTGTTTATTTTTTCTTTATTTAAAAGTTATATAGTCTGGAAACTATACTTTGTATAAGTGAATTTTTAAATCTTTCTGCTTTCCAGTATATCTTCAGCTAATTGTCTTGTGTATATGTTTCCTACAAAACCAAAGAAATATCCTAATTTTCCTAGAGGGCTTAAGCCAGCGTAAAATTCTCTGTCTTCTGTTACTATTTGCCTTAGCTCTTCACTTGGTTTCATCATTAAATTTATTCTTTCTCTTTCAGCTGCAATAGCAAGAGCAGAATCTGTATCTGCATGATTTATTTTATGATAAGAGATTAAAGCTCTTTCTAAAGGGATTTCTTCCATAATAATGAATAGAGCACAATTTTTATAACTCTTTCTAGGGACGTAACCAACGCACCTCATAGTAAACAACATCCGATTCTATGTCAACAATAGCGAGTAATAACCTCTTTCTTGTGCTGTGTGCAACCCTGTTTTTTGCGCTAAACTCGTAAAAAGTCATAACTTCAGACTCGCTTATAGGAAATACAACCCATTTTGCATGGTCTTCTCCAGGTTTTATTCCTCTGTCATATACTCTAAAGTCAGCACCAAACTTCAAGGCAGTTTTTACAATATATCCTCTTTTTCTTAAGTCTTTAAAGACTACATACCTTGTCCAGAAGTTAGGGTCTATTTTTCTTGCTTTTTTAACAAATGTATCAAAATCTAAAGTTTTCCTTCCATGTTTTATTATAAATTTGCCTCTTTCCATTAAATATAATGATTCTAGTAAAGCATATTGGAATTTTTTATTTTCTGTTGGTTCTCCATATCTTGTCTTGTCATATAATTCTCTTGTTAAATCTGTGCTTTCTGCAACTATTATTTCTCTTGCAAATTCAACCTCTATTGTTTCATTTGTTTTTGGCAGGTCTTCTACTGGTTCTCCTAGTTTCTCTTCTTTTAATTCTTCTATCTGGCTGCTCTCTTCTTTGATGTCATTATTTTCTCGTTCTTTGTTTTTTGTCATTATGCTAATAGTCATTTGAGACATTTTAAAAACCTTTTTATATTTATATCTTAGAAAATATATCATGAAACTGACATTTTTGGGCACTGCTTCAATGCAGCCTACTAGGGAAAGGAATTTGTCTTCTATTTTCTTTAGTCACGAAACTGAAAATATTCTCATTGATTGCGGTGAGGGTACTCAGAGGCAGATGAAGTTCCATAATTTAAAGCCTACTAAGATTACTAGAATTATTGTTAGCCATTTTCATGCAGACCATGTTTTAGGCTTGGGAGGTTTTTTCAGAAACTTGGTTGCTAATGACTACAACAAGACTTTGCATGTCTATATTCCTAAAGGCACTTCAAAGTTCTTGAATAATATTATGCACTCTGCTTATTATGGAAATGACCTTGATTTAAAGGTTCATGAGTTTATTAAAGGAGTTATTTTTGAGAATGAAAAGTTTTCTGTAGAAGCTTTTCCTCTGGTTCATACTGTTTCTTCTTATGGCTTTGTTTTTCAGGAAAAGCCTAGGAGGAAGATCAATTTGGCTTACACTTCCAAATTCGGATTGACTAAGCATCCTTTGCTTGGTGAGCTTCAAAAAGGAAAAGACATAACTTATGAAGATAAAAAAATTTCTTTCAAGAAAGCCACCTTGTTGGTTCCTGGAAAGAAAGTTGGTTTTATTCTTGATACTGCTGTTTGTAATAATTGCTACAAGATTGGTAAGGATGCTGATTTGCTTGTTTCTGAAAGCACTTTTTCTAGTGAGCATAAGGATAAGGCTAAGATGTATAAGCACTTGACTGCTGGTGATGCTGCTATGGTTGCTAAAAAATCAAATGCTAAAAAGTTAGTTCTTACTCACTTCAGCCAGAGATACAAAGATGATTCTGTTATGCTTCAGGAAGCTAAGAAGATATTTAAGAATACTGCTTGTGCAGCTGATTTTATGGAAGTTGAAGTTTAGTAATATATTTTGTTTCAGATAAATACTTATATAATGCCTATCCTTGTTTTTTTCTTGATGACTCAAAATAGTGTTTCTATAGATCAGCTTAGAGATGCAGCTAAAACCTCAGAAAGTGCACGAGCTAGATTTATAAAAAATGAAGCAGACGAATTGTCCGCATTAGCTGAAGGTTTAGATGAGAATAATCTTATTTCTAGACTTAGAGAAGTTCCTACTCAGGCCTGGAGCAAGACCCCTTCTAATTCTTCTGATGAATTTAGATCCAGAGGCTATACTTTGGATTTGGGCTATGTTAATTTTCGTATTTATCCTGGAGCATGGAATGTTGATATTATTGTTGTTTTTGTTAATGGAGAAAAGACCGTTGTTAGGACTATTCATGGTGAATCAGTGCGTGAGATGTATGAGAGAGTTTCTGAAGATTCGGAGTCAGTTAGAATACAGGCAGATATAGAAAGGCACAAGAACAGAAATAAAGCAGAGGCTATAATTTATAGTAATAAAGATTTGTGAAACTTGCATAAATTAGTAATTCTTAAACAAAAATACCAGTCCCCATACCCATATTATTATGATTGCTAATGTACTTATTAAAGTATACAGGCTTGCCACAGAGCTTATTGTTATATAATTTGTTATTAGTTTTCCTATCAATGTAAGTAAATATGTTGCAAGCACGCTTGTCAGGAATACTATTGCAGCGCATATTAATGCATGCAGTCTATTTCTTTTGAAGTATTGGTATGTTTCTCTGAATGTTGTAATGATTCCTTTTCTTGTCTTAATCATTAATGTAGGATAAATAAATAAGAATGATACTTTAAGGAATGCCCATATTCCGAGAACAACTATTGGGCTTATTATAATAAGTAGGTTGTTTTTTAAACTTAAAAATGTAAATACTATAAATGGTAATAAATATAATGCTACAAGTATTGCTTTTATTCCAAGCACAGGAAATAAATATTCTCTTACTTCATAATATGATTCCAGTATGTTTGGTTCTCTTCTGTATTCTACTAAGTCCCTGATCATTACATATTTCATTATGTTAAAGGTTATGCCGAAGAAAATGTTTATTACAGCAAGTATAACAAGGCTTAATATGAACTTTGTTAATAATGGTGCTGAGTTGAATGTTTCTACTGCAAATTTAGTGAAGTGCTCAGCATTAAGAGTTGTTCCTTTTAGTAGTCCATTTATGTAAAGAAATAAAGATGTTAATACTGTGGTTGATATCACCAATAATAAGTCAGGAACAAGCAGTATTGGGTTGTTTTTTATGTCTTTGAATGATTCTAGAAATGTCCCTTTGTAATCGTGCCTCATCCTATTAAATAGATGAGTATACACATTTATAAATATTATTAAGTGTATTAATCTTGATGGTAGATCCAGTTTTTTTCAGGCTAGGACTCTTGGAAATTAGGTATTATGGATTATTGTATGCTTTGGCTTTTCTTGCTGGTTATTTTATTGCAAAAAAACTAGCTAAGCATTTTAACATTGATGAGAAGCACATTGAGGACTATATGCCTTATATTATTGTTGCAGACATTGTAGGTGCGAGATTGTTTGAAGTTCTATTTTATGATCCTGAGTATTATTTTGCTAATCCTTTGAAGATTTTTGCTGTCTGGGAAGGCGGTCTTGCTTCTCATGGTGCTATTATAACAATATTTCTGGCAACAGTTTATTTTTGTAAAAAGAGAAATATTTCTTTTTATAATTTTGTTGACTTGGTTGCTGTTCCTGTTGCTCTAGGTGCTTCTTTTATTCGTGTTGGTAATTTTTTGAATTCTGAGCTGGTTGGTAAAGTTACAAATGTTCCTTGGGCCGTCAATTTTGCAGGCTATGAAGGATTGAGGCATCCTGTGCAGTTGTACCAGGCTTTGGGTCATTTGCTTATTTTTGCAGTATTGCTTGTTTTGCTCTTTAGGATTAAAAATAGAAAAGAGGGTATGATATTTTGGAGTATGCTGTCTTTGGATTCTTTGTTCAGGTTTGTTACAGAATTTTTCAAGGACTTGCCTGCAGATTATGGTTTTTTTTATTTTGGCCTGAATCTTGCTCAGTGGTTTAGTATTGTAATAGGAATAATATCTGTTGTATTTCTAATCAAAACTCTAAAGACTAATTGATCTTTATATAGACATTTTTTGTGCCTTTGATTTTTTTTATTCTGTTTATTAGCTCAATTACTTGTTCCAGGCTTTCTGGGTCAAATCCAAATCTAAATTCTGCTAGGTTTTTATTTACTTCTTTTCCCTTTGCATTTTTTATTTGTATTTTTATTGAGGCTGCTGTATTTAGTATTTCTGCAAATATTCCTGTTCTGTCTTCGCCTTTGACTACAAGTTCTATGTATTCATTTTTTGGATTTATCCATTCTACTTTACACTTATTCTTTTTTATTTTTTTTAGATTTTCGCACTGTTTTTTGTGTACGTTTACAGTTTTGAATCCTGCTAGTGCGCCCTCTATCTGGTCCCCGGGAAGCGGATTGCAGCATTGTGCAAGCTTTGCCTTTTTGCCCTTCAGGCTTTGAATTTTTATTAGTCCTATTGTTGCCTCTTCTATTATTTCTTCATTGTTTCTTGATATGTTTACTATTATTCCTTTCTTGTTTTTTATTTCCTGCTTTATTTTTTCTTTTGCCTTGTTTGTTCTTACAAGTTTCAGCCAGTCTATTGATGGTGTATGGCTCTTTGATGTAATTATTTCTACAACATCTCCGTTTTGCAGTTCAGTTTCAAGTGCTTCTATTTTTCCGTTTATTTTTGCTCCCACGCATGTTCTGCCTAAGTCGGTATGTAGATAGTATGCAAAATCTATAGGTGTTGATCCTTTTGGCAGTTCCACAGTTTTTCCTTTAGGTGTGAATACAAATATTTCATCTCCAAAGAAGTTTATGTCAAAGTTTTTTGCTGATTCATCCTGTAATAATTGCTTCATCCAGATCATCTTTTTGTCAAAGTCTTTAGATTGTGTTATTCCCTTGTAGCTGAAATGTGATGCTATCCCTTCTTCTGCAAGCTCATGCATTTCTCTTGTTCTTATCTGCACTTCAACTAGTGAGTTGTCTTCGTCTATTATTGTTGTGTGTATGGACTGGTAGCCGTTCGGCTTTGGAAGTGCTATGTAATCTTTGAATCTTGCTGGTATGTGCCTGAATGTTGTATGCACTATTCTCAATGAATTGTAGCATTCTTCTACGTTTTCTGTTATTATTCTTATGGCTATTACATCATACCAAACGTCTTTGAATTCTTCTTTTTCAAGAGCTTTTTTGTATATGCTGTATATTTGTTTTACTCTGCCGTAGACTTCTGCTTTTATTCCTTCTTTATTGATCTTGTTTTCTATTAGTTTCTTTATTTTGTATATCCTGTGCTCTCCGAATTCTCTCAGTTTTTCAACTTTATTTTCTATATCTTTGTATTTTTCTGGCTCCAAATGCCTGAATGCAAGATCCTCAAGCTCTGCTTTTATTTTTCCCATTCCTAGCCTGTAGGCTAAAGGTGCATACACTTCCATTGTTTCTTTTGCTATTCTGTTTCTTTCCTTTTCCTCAAGGAAGTCAAGCTCTCTCATGTTGATTAGTTTGTCGCATAATTTTATCAGCAGTGCTCTTATGTCTTTGGAAGCAGCTAATAATACTTTTCTTAGCCCTTCCTTTTCATATTCTTGCTTTATTATATTTTTCTTGATTTCAGTCATCAATTCTATATTTTTCAGAAGTTCCAGTATGTTTTCTCCAAATTCTTTTTTTATTTCTTTTTCTTCCACTCCTTTGTTTAGCAGTCCGTGCATTAACGCGCAGCATATTGTATTATCATCTGCTTTTGCTTCTGCGAGCAAGTCCGCAACTTCTAAGTAGTGCTCTGCCCATTTTTTTCCAGATGCTCTTTTCTTTTCTTCAAGTTTGTTTTCAGAAAATTTGTATGCTTTGTTTATCAGTTCTATGTCAGCATTCTTGTTGTATCTAAGCACTTTTTTAACTAGATCCTTTATTTCCATATTATTTCAGAATTCATAAACTTTAAAAACATTTTTCTATTCTTTTGTTGAATGAGATATTTAAGGCAGCTGGTTTTTGAGAAGATTGGTCCTAAGAGGCAGGAGATGCTTGCAAATTCTAAGGTGAGCATAGTAGGTTTGGGAGCTTTAGGTTCTATAGTTGCTGACATGCTTGTTAGGGCAGGTGTCGGAAAAGTTGTGCTTTTTGACCGTGATTTTGTTGAATTGTCTAATTTGCAGAGGCAGTCTTTGTATTCTGAGGAAGACTTGAATGAGCCTAAGGTTTTTGCTGCTGAAAATAGGCTTCGCAAGATAAATTCTTCAATAGATATCAAGAGTTTTTTTGTTGATCTGGATTACGATAATTCTAGTCTGCTGAGAAGTGATATAATACTTGACTGTACTGACAATTTTTATACAAGGTTTTTGGTTAATGATTATGCTGTTAAAAATAATGTTCCTTGGATTTATGCAGCTGTTATTGGTACTACTGGAACTACATTCAATGTGCTTCCTGGAAATACTTGCCTTGGTTGTATTGTTAAGGAGCCTACTGCCCTTCTTGGGACTTGTGATACTGAAGGCATAATTAATACAATTCCGCATGCTATTGCCTCAATTCAGGTCACAGAAGCTATCAAAATATTGACAAAGCAGCCTTCAAATAAATTTTTAGTTCATTATGACTTATGGGAGAATAAGCTTACAAAGATTAAGGTTGCAAAAAATCCTGATTGCAAGCCTTGTAATGGTGTTTTTCAGTATTTGTCAGGCCAGAAGCATGCTAAGATCGCAAAGTTTTGTGGTTCATCATCATATCAGTTTAGGATTAGCAGTGTTGACGTTGAGAAATTGTCCAAAAAGATTTCAAAGCTAGGAAATGTTGCAATTACCCCTTACTGTGTATTATTTAAGGACATGATTATTTTTAAGAGTGGTAGGGTTGTTATAAAGGCAGATTCAGAGGATAAAGCCAAAACTATATTTACAAGATATCTTACATAAATAATTTAATAACAAGTTTTGTTGATATTAATCTTTATATATACTTGTAATCTTATTATGTTTATGATAATTAGAAGATGTTCAACCAAAGGTGCTTTTGAAATCATTCCAGACAGTCCCAATTATGTTGATTTTATGAAATTAAGAAAAAATTTTAAAGTTTCATTTGAAATTCCTGTATTGCTGATTATAGAATATGAAAAATATTCAATAACCTGTTATAATAATGGAAAGATCTTGATTAAGAACTGCAGCTCTGAAGAAGAGGCTGAAAAGGTTTTAGGGGTTTTGAATAAAAATGTCTAGGGCTCTATTGCTGCTTTCAGGGGGATTTGACTCTGCTGTTGCAGGTTTTATTATGCAGCAAAAAGGTTTAGAAGTTATTGCCTTGCACTTGTCAAATGAGCCATTTACAGATAACGGTCCTGAAATAAAGGCAAGAGCTCTTGCTGAGCATCTGAATCTTAAGAAATTTATTGTAGTTAATGTTAGCAATATTTTTGGTGAAATAGCTAAAAAGTGTACTCATGAGTATTATTTTGTTTTGATTAAGCGTGTAATGCTTAGGATTGCTAATAATGTTGCTAAGGAAGAAAATTGTAATTTCATAATAACTGGAGAAAATCTTGCTCAGGTTTCTAGCCAGACTTTGAAGAATTTGAAGGTTATAACTGAAGCTTCAGATATAGAGGTCTTGAGGCCTTTGTTAACGTTTGATAAGAATGAAATCATAAAAATTGCAAGAGAGATTGGAACTTATGATATTTCTTGCGGTCCTGAGGTTTGTGATGTTCTTGGACCCAAGCATCCAGTTACAAAGACTAATTTAGAAGAAATTGAAAAAGAAGAAAAAAAATTAATAGCCTGAATCAGAACTAGGCTCGTTTCCAAGATCACTAGGCATTTCAGGCATGTTTGCTCCGCTTGGAACATTTGGTACAGAACTCATTGCCTGGTTTAATGTTTCTTGCAGGTCTGTAAATTGTACGTTGCTTGGTGGTACAAACATTGAGTCGCTTACGCTTGTTGCCTTGCAGTCTACATTAACATCTGTTTTTACTTGGCCTTGTGCTGCTTGCGGCGAAGAAGTTGGTTGTGTCTCTTTTTCCTCTGGAACGCATAACTTTATTCCCTGGTTGTTTCCTTCCTGCCACGTCCACATGCATTTACTTTGGTCCATTACAGTGTATGCTTTTGTTCCTTGTGTTGTTCCTTCGCTTCTGAATTTTTCTCCCTTTACATAAAATTCTAATTTATTTCCTTGCTGGTCTGTTGCTGTGCACTTCATTGATTTTCCCAGTTTTAGTGCATTTGCAAGGCTTCCTGCAAAACTATCTCCACTTTCTGATGATGTTCCTTCTGTTCCTGGCTTGGAGCAAGCTGCAAGAATTAGTATGCTTAGCACAAATAATATTAACATAATTTTTTTCATTGATTTCAGCCTCCAAAATGTTTATAAATTTTTCAGGTTTCATACATATATAAAATTTGCTAAAAATGAAAGTATTTATTGAAAGAACTAATGAGCACAGGGAAGTTAAAGCCGAAACAGTCAGGGAGCTGTTAGAATTATTAGAGATAAATCCCACAACTGTTATTGTTGCCCGTAATAATGAGCTTGTTATAGATAATACAAAATTAAACAGAAGAGACAGTATTAAGATTCTCTCTGTAATATCAGGTGGATGATGGTATGCAAGAAATGTTCTACAACTCCAGTAATCAAGCTTTCTAATAGTAATATCTCTCTTTGCAAGTCTTGTTTTGTTAGATATTTTGAAAAAAAAGTCTTCAAGACAATAAGAACTTATAATTTAATTGAAGATAATGATCATCTAGGAGTGGCCGTAAGTGGTGGTAAGGACAGTACAACATTATTATATTTATTAAACAAATTAATTAAAGATAGAAAAGACATAAAGTTAACAGGAATAGCTATAGATGAAGGTATAGAAGGATACAGGGATAAATCTTTAGAGTTTCTTAAATCATTTTGTGATAAAAATAAAGTAAACTTAAAAATATTTTCTTACAAGGATGCTTTCGGCAAATCTTTAGACTCTATCCTCAAGTCAAATAAGTCTATTATTCCTTGCTCTGTCTGCGGTGTTTTTAGAAGATATCTGCTGAATAAGAATTCTAAGGAATTAGGTTTTACTAAATTGGCTACTGGCCATAATCTGGATGATGAGGCTCAGACTGTTTTGATGAATTATTTTAGGAGAAACATTAAAGTTTCAGCTCGTTTAGGTCCTATCACTGGTGTCATGAACAATTCTAAGTTCATTAAAAGAATCAAGCCATTATATTTTATGACAGAAAAAGAAGTTACTACTTATGCTTACTTGAAGGGCTTTGTTGACAAGTATATGGAATGCCCTAATGATTCTGATTCTTATCGTGCTCAAGTTCGTGATATGCTTAATGGTTTTGAAGCTAAGTATCCAGGAACTAAGCATTCTATTATTACTTCTTTCTTGGAAATTCTTCCATTGCTTAAAAATAATATTGAGTATAAGGATGTTATCAAGAATTGTAGTATTTGTAACGAGCCTTGTTCTCAGGATATTTGTCAGGCTTGTAAGTATGTTGAAAGTTTGGTTAAGAATTAATGTGTTTTTAGTAAACTATCGACTTTCTTAAATGTTTCTTCAGGGTGTTCTATATATTGAATTGCTACCCCTCCTCCAGGAGAATGTCTTCCATAATAGCTTGCTCCGCCTTCATGTCCTGCAGTTACTAACCTTATTGTTCCTGTTCCGAATATTCTGTCCCATACTGTTCTTACCAGCACACAGTCAGTTACTTTTTGGTATCTTACGTTTCTTCTTACAATATTCAAAAATCCTTCGTAAAATTCTGCCCTGTCTTTGTAAAATATATATTTTCTTGCTTTCAAGTTCATGAATCTGAAAAAGAATGTTATTCCAATCAATACTAGAAAAACTATTATGCCCAATGTTACAGATCTAGCATAAAACCCTGCCAAGAGTCCAATTATTGCTCCTGATATTATTGACCCTATTACTAGAGGTATTATTGCTACTGCTATTTGTGGTCTTAATTCAAATAATGGTTTTTCTTCCATAGGTTTATTCTCTATAATAAATTATTTAAGCCTTTCCTTGACGATTCCAAATAGATTTATATACTACTTATTACTAGACTTTAGAGGGATAGAATGGAATCTAATCAAGATATCATTATTGCTTGCACAAGCTGTTCTAGTCGTGTTCCTATTTCGCAGACAACTTATGGCTCTTCTGGGAAGAATTTGATATGTTTTGACTGCTATAATTCAATTGCTAAGGGCAATAAGCCTGAGAGGGTTGTTCAGTCTGCAGATGTTCCAGACAGGGTTAGTTACAAGTGCATGTCTTGTAGTCATAGTTTTTCCAGAGCATCAACTTTTCAGTTTGGTGGCCAATGTTTTAATTGTGGCAAGAAATCTGTTCAGGTTGTGGAAACTAAAGACATTGTCATGAAGGATAGAAAAAGTCTTCTTGATTATTAAAATTTTCATAGGGTGGTTTTTTTATTTTCTTTTATCGGAAAACTTATACATGGGTTTGGCAAGAAAGTTTTTTTATGGCAAGTTATGATTTAATCTTTGATGAATTAATGATTAAACAATTAAAGAAGGCTGGAAAAAATAATCATATTAAGCAGATTCTTACTAAAATATTAGATAAATTGGAATTATTGGGTCCTAATGCTGGAAAATTGCTTGATTCCAAACTGTTCATTTACGAAATTAAGAACAAACATCCCTCTATTAGACTATATTTTAAACATAATATTTCTAATAATCAAATCTATATTTTTGAATACGAAATGAAGACTAGTGAAGAAAGACAGAATACAACTATTGAAAAAATTAAGAAAAAAGTTCTAGAATCCTAGATCCTTTCTTGTAAATATTTTGCCTTGTTTGATATTTTGTTCAAATTCTAATAATCTCTGATAAATATTTGAATTTCTTAATATTTTTAATTCTTGTTTCATTTGTTCAAATTCTGCTTTTGATATTGTTTCCATAGTTATAAGAAGATGAGCTTATTTATATCTTTTATGAAGGTATTTATATACTAATTATTATTTTTAATAAAGATACTAAGGCAACTATTGTCCATATTATATTTAATATAGCTTTCCCCATATCTCTGCAAAAATTCTGTTCACATATTATTTTTATTCTATAAGTTTATATATCTTTTTAATTAATCTAAATTTATGGACTATGATTCAATTTCTAAAAGCTATAACTCATTGTATGAAAAAGAGCAGTTAAAAAAGTTGGAATTAATTTCTAAAATTATAAAGGTTAAAAAGACAGATAAGTTATTGGACATTGGTTGTGGAACTGCAATTTCAACTAATTATTTCAAGTGTTTATCAATAGGAATTGATCCTAGTTTTAATATGCTTAAATTAGGAAAAGGAAACAGAGTTAATGCTTTTGCTGAATATCTACCATTCAAAGATAAGTCTTTTGATATAATTTTGGCAGTAACTTCTATTCATAACTTTAGTAATATAAACAAAGCAATAAATGAAATTAAAAGGGTTTCTAATGATAATGCTAGAATTGTTATAACTTTGCTTAGGAAATCAAATAAATTTGATGAAATAAAGTCTAAATTATTGAATAATTTTAAATTCAAGCAAATGGAAGAAGAGAAGGATGTTATTTTATTTAGATAAATATAAAAATTAGAAAAATAACAGATTCCTATGAACTTGGTCCAACGAATTATCCATATACTAAAGGTAATATTAAAAAAATAGGTCAAGAGGTAAGAATAATAGGGCGGTTTGTAAGATTGTCTTTTGGAACAGGTGTGGGAAATGATTTTGATTTTGTAATACCTTATGTTATAATTGATGGAAATAAAAAATTATAATTCATCCATAAACTATTTAAGTGTCTTTCAATAAATTCATAGATTATGGTGTACACAAAAGAGGGGCAGATTTCTAGTATATTAGGTGTTGCAGCAACTAAAATAGCGAATGAAATAAATGCTAACAGCATAATCTCAGTTGAAAGAACTGCTTCAGACATTTATAATGACTCTTCTCCTTATTATGATGTTAAAGTCTCAATTTTTAAAAAAATTAACATTAGTCAGTACGCTAAGGCAGAGTACAAAACAAAAATTAAAAAGCCTGAGCCTGGATCAATTGTTCCTTTAAGAGAAATATTGATGGATGCTATTTCAAATAAATACATAGCAAAGGGAGAAAAGGTTGTTTGTATACAGGATGAGTCAGTTTCTACAGGTTACAAGGGAATGCTTTTCATATTTGATGTAAATAATCTATTTTTTGACATTAGCGCTAATAACTTGGCTGAGAACATTAACTCCAACGTGATAGAGACAGTTATTGATATTGCTCTGGAGCTTTCTAAGTATGGAAGGGAAGGAAAGAAAGTTGGCACTGCTTTTGTTATAGGCAATAGGGAAAATATATTAAAGTATAGCAAGCAGATGATCATAAATCCTTTTGCAAATTTAGAGGATGATAAGAAGAGAATTATAGATACTAATCTAAGGGAAACCATAAAAGAATTTTCTCAGCTTGATGGCGTTTTCTTGGTTGATAATGAAGGCGTTATATTATCTTCTGGAACTTATTTGGATGTGGATACAGAAGGTTTGGATCTTCCTCAGGGATTGGGGACAAGGCATAGGAATTGTGCTGCTATTACTGCTAAGACAGATGCTATTGCTGTTGTTGTTTCTGCTTCTGGTGGTAAGGTTAAGGTTTTTAAGAATGGAAGAATTGTCATGACAATCTAAAACCTTTTAAAGATTTATACAACTTCTAAAATATTGCCCCCGTAGCGCAGTCTGGTAAATCATGAGATTTGGGCTAATAGCGTAGCAGGTTCCTAACCTGTTGGTCGTGGGAGGTTAGATCATGCGTGGTTTAATCAACGAATTCAAATCCCATCGGGGGCGTTATATTAAAATGGAAAAAACATATTTTGATGATTTTTGGGTAGAGAAAAGATTACTCTTGGTGCTGGTTTATTTCTTGATACACATACAGGTCGTCAGCTTCATGGAGGATTTTATAGAAATAGTACAAGATATATATTAATTGCTTGTATACCTGAAACACCAACCTCAAGACGTATAATGACTTATATTGAAGAATTTGATAATTTTAATAATATGTGGAATAAAGGCACAGAGTTGGGAGATAGAATGGAAACAGATCCAAAATTATTTGCCTACAAAGAATAAAATCATAATTTTTTGTCCATCCAAATGTATTCATATCCTTTTTTTAAGCCTTTCTTTTCTAAGAATTTAATAATTCCAGATTTTGGATTTGCCCACAGCCGTAAATAAATTTTATCTTCCTTCTATTCAATTCTTTGCAACATTCATTATAAAGCTTAGTTGCAATTCCTTTTACTCTGTATTTTTTCTTGACTGCTAAATATACTAAGCATGCCCATTTCATTGTATAGTCTCTTTCTTCATCTTTTGCGTTTGCATAAATGAATCCTATGATATCATCATTTTCTTCAGAAAGTAAGAAAACTTCATATATGTTTTTGATATTGAATTTGAATTCTTCAGGATCCATAAAATATTCAGTAGAACTAACTTTCAATTCAGGCGTTTTTAATCCAAGTTGGTATAACTTTTTAAAGTCTTTTAGTTTTACTTTTCTTATATTCATGTTTCTCTTTTTTTATCATTCTTGTAATAAAGTATATTGTAGAAATAAACACTAATACCAAGACTGAAAATCCTAGTTTTGATCTTGTTGAAAAATAGATTATGGTAGCTATGAATGTTGTTACTGTTGCCCCAATAAACAATCCATACACTATGCTTTCATTGAATTTAATTAATAACATTAACAATACCATAAATAAATTAAATAAAACTATTGCAAGGTATTTCCATCCATCATATGCATTTTTCTCCTTCTGGAATTCCATTTGCTTTCTTTGCTCTTCTTGTTGGCATTTCTCAAATTCTGCACTTGCAGTTTTATCTGCTTGTTCTATTGGAACTGCCCTTGGTCCGTAGCAGTCCTTATACATTAAATTATCTTGATAATTATATTTTGGAAAGAAAATATTAGCTCCCATAAATACTAAAGGGATGTACAATAGTATTATTATCACTGAAAATATCACTTTGTTCCAGCTAAACATATAATTAAAATTATTATTCTTGTTTTTAAGCTTTTGTATCTATATCTTTTATTGTCAATAATTTTGCACTTTCTAGAAATTCCTTTATTTTTTTGTAATTTTGTTCAAGTTCTTTTTTGCACACTTCTAATGTTAGAAAGTTCCATTTTTGTTCCACTTTTTCTTCTGCCAAAAATAATATTTCCTCAAAGTTGTATCCTTGGCTTCTAAAGTTATAAAACATTTTTAGTATTTTTCTGGGCAGTAAATATTTGTAGCAGTTTGCATTCGCACATATTTCCGCTTCTTTGCAGCTGAATGTCTTGTCCCTGTGTTCTCTTATGCATATAAATACTTTATTTTTTATGTTTTCATTTAGTGGATATTTTTTAAAGAATTCCATTGCAAACCCTAATGCCATGTTTGTGTGTTCTGTCCATTTCTTTTGTGCTATGGCCTCTCCTATTTTTGCATGAATTAACTTTGAGCCAAGTTTTACAATGTCTAGATCAGCATTTAATTCTTTAGCTATTCTCAATGCAATGTTTGTTATGTCATTGTAATCTTCTAGTGTGGGAATTCCATGCTTATTTATTTCTGCAATTAGTTCTTGATCCAGATCATTTGTTATTTGGTCTATGTAGTCCATAAATTAAAAATGTGAAATTCATTTATAAGAATTTATTTTATGAAAAATGGGTTTTATGTTGTTATTATCTTATTTTTTGATTCTATTTTTATTAGTAGTGTATAGATTAATGAAGAAAAAAGTGAAACTAATAGGTAATATAAATAAGAAAAATCTTCAAATAAATAATATGTTGCTTGAATTAAATTATTAAATATTACAATCCCTAAACCTATAACTGCTGGAACAAAAAGTAGCACATTTACTATAGTCTTGGTATTCAACTTAGCCTTCCTATAGTAATTAGTATTACACCAATCATTCCAGCCAAGAATCCTATTATGCATATAATTTTTAATATGTCTATAATTAGTTGTATTCTTTTATTATGTTCTTGTAAATTCTTTTCCATATCATTTTATAGTTTTCAAAGTTTTTATTTCTTGTGGTAAATTTTTGAGAAATCTCTCATTATTTATAAGTAAAAGTGCTGTTTTTATTCTTATTAATTCCATATTTCTTAAGGAATTCTTTCTTAAAATTTTCAAACTCGTTGTCATTTATTGCCTTTCTGATGTCTTTCATTAGTGTTTGTATAAAAAACAAATTGTGTATATTTCCATATCTATCTTTTATCGGCTCATAGGTTCTGTATAAGTGATGAATATATGCTTTTGTGAAGTTTTTGCAAGTGTAGCATTTGCAGTTTTCATCTAATGGTTTTTCATCATTCTTGTATTCAGCTTTTTCTATGTTTATTTTTCCTTTAGAGGTGAATATTCCCCCATGCCTTGCATTCATTGTTGGAAATCTAGAGTCAAAGCAGTCAATTCCCAAGGCTACAGACTCAATGATATCTTCAGGACTTCCTACTCCCATTAAGTATCTTGTTTTGTCTTTGTCTATTTGCTTGACGCTAGTCTGTATAGCACTCTTCATTAGTCTGCTTCCTTCTCCTATTCCCAATCCTCCAAGTGCTATTCCATCAAAACCTAGATTATTTATGAATTTTGCACTTTTTTCTCTTAAGTCTTTGAATGTTCCTCCCTGGCATATGCCGAATAGCAGTTGGCGCTTTTCGTTGTGCGCTTTTTTGCATCTTTCCGCCCACTTGTGTGTTATTCTTGTGCATTCTGCTATGTATTCTCTTGAGTTTCCGTAGTGTGGGACATAATCTAGTGTCATTATTACATCTCCTTTAATTTCTTCTTCTATTTTTATAACGTCTTCTGGTGTGAAGAATTTTTTGCTTCCGTCAAATGGGTTTTTGAAGTATACTCCTTTTTCATCTGCTTTGTGTAAGAAGCTCTTGCTTAATATTTGGAATCCTCCAGAGTCTGTGAATATTGTTTTGTCCCATTGCATAAAATTGTGTATTCCCTTGAAATTTCTTATTACTTCAAGTCCTGGTTTTAGGTGTAAGACAAATGCGTTTGCTATTATTGCCTGGCTTCCTAGATTTTTTAGTTCTTCAGGGCTGACTTGTTTTGCTGTTCCCTTGGTTGCTATTGGCATGAAGAATGGAGTTTCTACTGTTCCATGTTTTGTTTTCAGTTTTCCTGCTCTTGCCTGATTATCTTGTGCTGTTAGTTTGAACATGTTATTAGGATTTTAAATAACTTTATAAAATTTAACATAATTTTTGCTTAAATGGAAAGATTAAAGTTATACAAATTAGGGCTTAGTTATTCTGAGATCCAGGATTTGTTGAATGATAAGAAGAAACGTGGATGGGTTTATGTAGATATAATGGACGAAGATGATAGGTATGACCAGGGTATGTTAAAATATATAATTACTCCTTCTAAAAAACAATGGACTTTCCAGGATTGTAAAAGAGTTTTAGAAGGCAGGTTAGAATTTGGTAATTTGAATCAAATAGAAGCGCTAAAAGTTCTAGATTTTATTAATTTGATTTATAATTATCATGGTAGGCATTATCTTGGATAGAAAACACAAAGGTGTGAAGATAATGGATAAAAACTAGAACACAATTTAATGAACAAGAGAGAAGCAAAAAATACTTATTTTGAAATTAATGATATATTATTGTCTTAGATTATATAATCCTATCTTTTCTGGCCATTTAATTTCTAGAAAAAATTATTGAATGCACTAGCCGGGATTTGAACCCGGATCAAAAGCTTGCTTCTAATGATTGGAAGGCTTTTGCATTTCAACTGTTGAATTTATGCTGCCGTTACACCACTAGTGCATGTTGTAATGGACTAAAATAATTCGTTATAAATCTTTCCTTAGTGTTTATTTAATCACAATAAAACTTAAAAAAGTCATAACTTACCATTTTTCAATGAAAGTTGCAGTTATTGGTACAGGTTATGTTGGCTTGACTCAGGCAGCTTGTCTTGCAGAGTTAGGAAATGAAGTAATAGGTATTGATAATAATTCTAGTAAGATTCAGATGCTTAACTCTGGAGAAATGCCTATTTATGAAAATGGAATGAAGCCTATTGTTATTTCCAACATGAAAGAGGGCAGATTGAAATTTACTACAGACATTAATGAGATTAATGGTTCTCAAATTATTTTTATTTGTGTTGGCACGCCTCCTGGAAGTGATGGTAAGCCTAATCTTTCTTACGTTGAGAATGTTGCAAATCAGATTGGAAATGTCTTAAAGCATTATGCTGTTATTGTTGAGAAAAGCACTGTTCCTGTTAGGACTGCTGACTGGATGAAACTGATATTAAGAAATAAATTGAAAACTGACTTTGATGTTGCTGTTAATCCTGAATTCTTAAGGGAGGGTACTGCTGTTGATGATTTTTTTTATCCTGACAGGATTGTTGTAGGAACTGACAGTCCTAAAGCAGATGCTGTATTATCTGAATTGTACAAGCCTTTGAACGCTCCAATTCTTCATGTTAGTTTAGAGAGTGCTGAGCTGATTAAGCACGGTTCTAATGCTTTTTTAGCAATGAAAATAAGTTATGCTAATATGTTTTCTAGATTATGTGAAAAAGCTGGCGCTGATGTTGAAACTGTAATGAAAGGGATAGGTTTGGACAAAAGAATTGGTGAATCTTTTTTTAGGGCAGGTATCGGTTATGGTGGTTTTTGTTTTCCTAAAGATTTAGATGCATTTGTAAGTGTCTTGGAAGATCATAATGTTGATGCTTCTTTGCTTAAGGCTGTTAAAAAGTTAAATGATTCTCAGGCAGAACATTTTGTTAATAAAATAGTATCTGTAATGGGCAGTTTAAAAGATAAAAGAATTGGTGTTTTAGGTTTGGCTTTCAAAGCAGGCACAGATGATATGAGGCTTGCTCCTTCTATTCCAATAATTTCTAAGCTTCATTCTCTTGGCGCTAACATTTATGCTTATGATCCTAAGTCTATGGATAATGCAAAAGCCATTGATGAATTTAAGAATATTAATTTTGTTTCTAGTATGTGTCAAGCTGTAGAAGGATGTGATGCTTTAGCTATTCTTACTGAATGGCCTGAGTTTAGGGATTTGGATTTTAATAAAGTCAAAGAGTCTACAAACTTGATTTTTGATGGCAGGAATATGTTTAATATTAATAGGATGAGGTCTGCTGGTTTTAGTTATCATTCTATTGGAAGAAAATAATTTTGAAAAGAATAATTATTACTGGCTCCAAGGGAAAAATTGCAACTATTTTAAAAAATCTTTAATTTTAGATTATGAAATATACGGCATAAACATCAAAGATAGTGATAATGCAAATAATTATTTTAATTAGTTATAATTAAGATTATGCTTTGTTATAAAACTTTCTGCATTTAAATAAGGATAAAAAAGCTTAATAATCAATAACTTAATTTTATTCTTTAATGTATTACAAGTTATCAGTAAAAGAGGTTTTGTCAGATCTGCATACTTCTCTTAATGGCTTGCCAAAGACAGAAGCTAAAAATAGGTTGATAAAATATGGAAAGAATGAAATAACTAGGTTCAAAAAAATATCAAAATTTAAATTATTGATTTCTCAGGTTAAAAGTTTTATAGTTTATGTCTTAATAGTTGCAGCCTTGATTTCTTTAGTCTTCGGCGAATACAATGATGCAATTGTTATTGGCATTGTTGTTATAGTTAATGCATTGTTGGGCTTTTTTCAGGAGTATAAAGCTGAAAAGGCTATTGAGGCATTGCAAAAGCTTTCTTCTCCAAATGCTATAGTGATAAGAGATGGAAAGCCAAGACAGATTCCTTCTACTGAGGTTGTTCCTGGTGATGTTCTTGTTATTGAGGAGGGTTCTTTTATTCCAGCAGATGCAAGGCTCTTTGAAGTTAGTTCTCTAGCCATTAATGAGTCTACTCTTACTGGAGAGTCTGCTCCTGTGAATAAAAATCTGGATGTTTTATCTAAGGAAATAATTCTTGCAAGCCAGAAGAACATGGTGTTTGCAGGCACAATAGCTGTAAGAGGCAGAGGAAAAGCTGTTGTTGTTTTTACAGGCTTGAATACTGAGATGGGAAAGATTGCCAAGGAAATTCAACTGGCAGAAAATAAGATAACTCCTCTTCAAAGGCAATTGAGCAGGTTGGGTAAAAATATAACTGTTGGAATTCTTGTTATGGTTGCTGTTATTTTTATTATTAATCATTTGCGGGGTGCTTCATGGTTTGATTCTTTTTTTACATCAGTTGCTCTGGCTGTAGCAGCAATTCCAGAAGGCTTACCTGCAGTTATCACAATTACTCTTGCTCTTGGAACTCAAAGGATGCTTAAGAGAAATGCTTTGGTTAGGAAATTGTCTGCTGTAGAAACTCTTGGAAGCACATCAGTCATATGCGCTGATAAGACAGGAACTTTAACTAAAAATGAGATGACTATAAAGAAAGTTTATGCTAATAATAAATTGTTCGATGTTACTGGTTCTGGTTATGATATTAATGGAAATTTTTTATTCAATCGTAAAAAAGTGGATGTAAAATATCTTGAAAGGTTGTTTTCTATAGCTTCTCTTTGTAATAATGCAACAATTGATGGCCCTTCTGATCCTACAGAGAAGGCTTTGATTGTTATGGCTAGAAAGGGTGAGTTTGATAAGAATTACGAGAGGATTAAGGAGATTCCTTTTAGTTCTGAAAAGAAGTATATGATAACAGTAAATAGAATCGACAAAAAGCTTGTTAGCAACATGAAGGGAGCTCCTGAAGTTATTCTTTCAATGTGTAGGTTCATAGAAGTAAATAATAAAATTAGAATTTTGAACAAGAATGACAAGGAAAATATTTTGAAAGAGTATAAAGATATGGCTTCTAAGGCTTTGAGAGTTCTTGCCTTTGCATACTCTAATAATTCTAAGGAATATATTTTTGTTGGTTTGGCAGGAATGATAGATCCTCCGAGAGAAGAAGTGAAGGATTCAATAGCAGAATGTTATGATGCTGGTATTCGTGTTGTTATGATTACTGGGGATTATGAGATTACTGCTAAGGCTATTGCTTCTCAGATAGGAATTGATGGAGAAGTTATTAATGGAGAAGCTCTTGAAAAGATGTCTTCCAATGATTTGTCTAATATTGTTGATTCTGTTTCAATTTACGCTAGAGTCAATCCTGAGCATAAGGTAAAGATTCTTGAAGCTTTGAAGAGCAAGGGTTACATCGTAGCTATGACAGGCGACGGAGTTAATGATGCTCTTGCTTTGAAGAAATCTGATATTGGAACTGCTGTTGGTTCTGGCACAGATGTTGCTAAGCAGGCTTCTGATATGGTGTTGCTGGATGATAACTTTGTTTCTATTGTTCATGCAGTTAAGGAAGGGAGAGGTATTTATTGTAATATAAAAAAATTCATCAAGTTTCTTTTTTCTACTAATCTTGCAGAGGTATTGATTATTTTTTTGGCTTTGATTATTGGCTTGCCTTTGCCTTTGATTGCCATTCAGATATTATGGATTAATCTTTTGACTGACGGTCTGCCTGCTCTAGCCTTAGGTGTTGATCCTGTTAATGAAGATGTTATGAAAAGACCGCCGAGAAAGTCTAGTGAGAAAATAATTAATAAAAATGATTTGTTTCATCTGTCTTTTGAAAGTGTCGTTATAACCTTTAGTGTTCTGTTTTTGTTTTATTTGTATTATAAGAATAATGATCTGGTTTATGCTCAGACTGTTGCTTTTTCTACTCTTGTTTTTGCGGAATTGTTTAATGCTTTGAGTTATAGGCTTGGAGGCAGTTCTATTTTTAGTTTTTCTTTGTTTAAGAATAAATATCTGTGGTGCGCGATTGCTTTATCTGTGATATTGCAGTTTGTTGTGGTTTACATCTTAAATGATTTGTTTGAGACTGTAAGGGTTGCAGCTTTTGACTGGGTATTAGTTGTAGCTCTTGCAAGTTTAGTGTTGATTGTTAAGGAGCCGATTAAGTTGTTTAGAAAAATTGCTGTTTAGACTTTTCAAAGAGCTTAAAAACTTTTTTATGATGTGAATTTTATGGTAAGCAATAGAATTAAAATGTTGGTTTTAAATGCAGTGTCTAGTGGTTGCAGAACAGTTTCCGATATGATTTCAAGTACTGGTTTAGGCTATGGGACTGTACATATGGCTATAATAGAATTAGGTCTTGAGGATCGTATTCATAGAAAATATGGAATTATTGATAGAAATAGACTAGAAGAGATGGCTATGGCTGGTGAGACTCTCAGAACAATGTGCCAAAACGTTGGAAATGTTACACATGAAGCAGTCAGGCTTTATCTAATTAATGCAGGACTTCATGATAAATGGAAAAAAATTAGGAAAGAGAAAAAAGAGGGTAAAAGAAATACTAAAGTTGCTGTTAACGCATTAAGCTCTTATGAACTTAGATTGTATAATGAGAGAGCTTATTCGCTGGCTGAAAAAGAAGGCTGGAATACTTGGGCAATTAAGGCTTTAAATTATTATTTGGAAACAAGTACTATTAACGATATGAATTATTTGCAAAAACTTGATATTTTATTTACAGTTTATGGAGATGCATTTGATAATAATAAAAAATTAAGCGTGGGAAGACTGGCAGAAATTAGCGGATTCAAAAACGGAGCCAGTGCTTTGGATATTTTAAGAAAATCCGGATTAAAGCCTCTTTTTCGTGAATTAGATAGGCATGTAACTCCAAAGTATAAAAAAGAAAAGATTATTGCTGCAAGTGAGCTAGGTCTAAGTGCTACGGATATATCATTTTTCCTTGGTGTTGGGGAGTATGTAGTTGAAGATTATTGGCGTAGAGGCAAGTTAAGATCTGGAATAGCGAATCCTTTAATGCGGTTGGGTATTTATGGGCCATTGACTTACAGGAAAGCCTCTGAAATTTATGAAGCACAAGATGCAGGATTTACAAGAGAAGAAACTTTGTATTTGCTTGACACTAATGGTGCAACATATGATTTTGCTGCTAGAAACAGGAATGTGATAGAGCCAAAAATTAAGGATGTGATTGACTTTTTGTGGCCGGAATTCAAGCCTCATAAAAATCCTTATTTAACACATCCAGCGTCTCTAGAAGAAAAAGTTAGCTCTTAATTTTTTTAGATAATTTTTTAGCTAGTTTCTTTACTTTTTTCTCTTCTTCTTTTATGTCATTTAGAACTCCTTTTATCTGTTCTTCTTTCCAGTGTTTTGTCTTTAGTGCTTCTTTTATCTGCTTGTCTTTTAACCCCTTTTTCTTTGCTTCTTTTACGTAATTTTTTACTGCTAGGTAATCTTTCTCATTTGTAAAAAAACTTCTTCCTGGTTTCTTTATGAGTAACCTATTTAATACTCCTCCTTTGAAGAATAAACCGAAATATACTATTAGTGTTATTGCTAGTGCTATTAGTCCGACGATCCATAATGGCCTTTGAGGTTTGCAGTCTTCCGGACAGCTTTCACTGTTCTCTTGGCTATAGTCGCAAATATTGTCTCCGCACTGGCTTTCTATTTGTTCTTTTTCTCCTGTTTTCTCAACTTTTAGTGTGCTTGGCACTATTATTGTTTTTGTGCTTAGTGCATTGAATAATACTCCTTCCATTATGTAGCTTAAGCTTGTTATCCCACTTAATTTTAGTACATTTGAGCTTGTAAAATTATATTCGCTTGGTGTTATAACTTCTTTTACTGCTGTTCCAAATGGTAATACCTCATACACTATTCCTGTTCCGCTTATTGTTTTCTTTACAAAGATTTTGTTTTCTATCCTGCCGTCTGGATATAGTAAGTTTATTGCCCTCGCCTCTCCATTCACGCTTATTCCTGATTGTGCTTTTAGTATTGCTTTTCTTGTATCAATATCATCTGCTACTTCGCTTGGTATGTCATTTAGGCTTAGTGCTTTTGGATTGAATGTTGTTACATCAACTATAATGTCTGCTGGTATGCTCTCTTTTATTTCTGCCAGATTATTTATTAACAATCCAAGCTGCTGATTTTTTTGTGTTTCAGTTAGGTTTGCGTTCTCTAGTATTGTGTCTTTTTTGTTTCTTATCTGTGTAATGTTTGTTTCTGAGCTGCTAAGAAGCATGTTTATTCCTATTTGTTCTGTGCTGTCCTTTAATTGCGCTGATCCCTTTTCTATTTTTGCTCTTAGATTGCTTATTGCCTGTAGTGTTGAATTTATTTCATTGTCTATTCCTGTGCCTTCCGTTACTATAATTACTATTCTGTCTGTTCCTGTCAATCCTTCTGTGTCTGTTGCTTTTAATATCACTAGGTATGTGCTTGCATTTACATATGTGTGTTTTGCTTCTATTCCTTCTGCTTTCCCTCCGTCTCCGAAATCCCATTCATATTTTTCTATTTCCCTGTCTCTTTGGGTTGTTGTGTTGCTTGCATCGAAGGTTATTGCTATTCCAGGCTTTGCTGTTGCTGGCCCATATCTTATGTATGGTTTCGGTCCTTCTAATGAATCAAATCTTATTCTGTTGCTTGTTAATTTTTCCTCTCCTGTGTCTATTTCTGCATATAATTCATTGTCTGTTCTTTTTTCTGCTGGTGCTACAACGTTGTTTAAGGAGGATAGTTCAACATTTACTGTTTTTGTGTAATTTAGCCTTTCAGGTATTGAGCTTATTTTTTGTAAGCTGTTTAGTTCTCTCGCAACTCCGTCGTATTCATAGTTTAGTGCAATGTTGCTTAGTTTTATTCTTCCTGCAGTCTTAGAGCTTATGCTTAAAGGTATTAGTAAGCAGTTGTTTCCGCAGTTTCCTCCTTGTATATAGCTGTTTACAATGTCTGGATTGATTTCAACTCTTGCAGTTCCTGATAAAGTGTTATCAAATTCTCCATAATCAGCATATATGAAGTAGTCTTCTGATACTTCGTTGCCGTTTGCATAGCCGTTTATTTTTGTTTCATCTGTGTCAACTGCCAGCTTAAAGTAGTTTGTTCCGTATTCTTCTCCTAGTGCATATGCACATATTGAGTAGTTAGCCTCGTCTGGAACATCTTTTTCTATTGTGCAGCTTGCTTCTTTTGTTGTGCTAGATAATGTACTTACTGTGCAGCATTTTTCTATTGTGCAGTCTGGTATTCCTGACAATATTTCTTCTGTTATGCTCATTCCTAGTTGTGCCCCGCTTACCAGGCTTGCAACTTGTGTTTTCACTTGATATTTTTTTGATGGTGTTAGTGTTGCTTTTTGGCAGAATATGTCTCCGCCTCTTATGAATACTGAACTATCTAAACTATTATCGCCTAGGTAGCTTCTGTCTCCTGCTTTGTATCCTTTGAATATGTTGCTCTGGTATCTGTATTCTTTGCTTTTGTCATTTCCCAGGTCTATTGTTACGTCACTTGGTAGCTTTCCGTTTAGCTGTTCTCCTGTTATGTCAAATTGCAGGCTACTTACTGCAACTCCTTCATGGTTCCTTCCTTTTGCGCTTAGGTCTAGTGCAGCATTTACTTTTGTGTCATTCTTTGAGAAATCTATACTTATTGTGCTGGCGCTTGCTCCTTCTTTTTTGTACTCTGGAGGTAGTTTCTGCACTTCTTTGTTTTTTAGAACATTTTCTAGTTTTACTTCATATGTTTTTTCGTTTACATGAAATAAGAATTTTGAATCTTGTAGTGCTGGTTGTGTCAGGTTGAATTTCATGTATCCGTCAAAATTCTGTCCAAGGCTTACTTTGTTTCTTGTCAGGTTTATTTTCAGGAAGCTTGCTGTTACAGAATTGGCTAGTATTATTAGCAGTATTATTACTATACACCCCTTTAATAGTTTCATTAGAATATATACATTATGTTGTCTTTAAAAGTCTTTTCCTGATAAGATAAGATTATATTTCTTCTATTCTTACAATAACTTCTTTTAATTTCTTAGTTAGTTCATTACGAGCGTCTCTTCTAATCTTACTAGCTTGTCTAGAAACAGGTTCGCCTATTCGTGAAATTTCTCTGCCCTTGTAATCTCTTTGTACATATCCAGAATTTGCCTCTCTATGAAGCATTTCTAATGATTCTTTATAGGATATATCTGCTTCATCAAAAGATTTTTTTATTTTTTCGAAATAATCATTCAATTCCAGCCTATATTTTCCAATTATTGATACCATTAATTTTTAAATAAATTTTTTGTTAATACAGTTCTTTACTCTGCGAAAAATTTCTTCACTTTTATTATATCTTTAGAATTCATAATTCTTGCCTAAAAATTTTAGAAAAGTTTTCATATAAAACTGAAAAATATCCATGATTTTAGAATAATTTACAGTAATGTAATAAACTAAAACTCTTTCAAATTTTTTCCTCTTTCACTTTCTATAACTTTTATTTTTGCATCCTTGAATTCATTTTTTATTCCATTTAGTTCATACAAAAATATTCCTACAGCACTCACTTCGCTTATTGGCTGGCTCCCAACGCTTATATTGTAGTCGCTTTTCTTATAGTATTTTGGTTCTACTTTCTCTCCTCCAACTATTATTAGTAGGTTTTTATCTTTTAGTTCCTCTGTCTTTTTTCTAAAGTCTATTCCATAGACAGTTAAATGCACTATTAAGAAGTTGTTTTTCTTTTTTTCTTTTATAAGTTTAATTTCATTTTTTATATGTTCTACTTTGAATGGTCCTCCAAACTTTTCTGTTATTTTGTTTATGCTGTTTTCCATTTCAGAGTCTTTGTCTCCAGAATAATACATAATATCGGCTCCTAACGCCCTGCCAGTTAGCGCGACATGCGTTGTAATTCTTTTGTCTCTTGCTATTCTATGGTTTAGTCTTAGAATTTCTATTTTCATTATTTAGTATTTTAAGTAGCTCTTTTTCTACTATTTCAGGTTTTTTGTTTCCTGTAATTTTTATCATTTTATTTTTATAATGTTTTATTACTGGTTTTGTTTCTTTTTCATAAACTCTGAATCTTTCTTTTATAATATCTAAAGTGTCGTCTTTTCTTCCTTCTATTTTTGCTCTTTTTAGCAGCCTTTTTATCAGTGCATTTTTTGGAACGTCTAGAAATATTACGTGGTCTGGTCTGCAATAATTATCTAAATATTTTGCTTCTCCAACTCTTCTTGGATAGCCGTCTATTATGAAGTTGTCTTTAGGAATGTGTTTTTTGATTAGCGGATTTATTAGATGGTCTGGAACCAAGTCTCCTCTGTTTATGTATTTCTCGAATATCTTACCAAGCTTTGTTTTTTTCTTGATTTCATTTCTTAATATGTCGCTGCTTATATGCTTTAATTTCAAGTCTCTTTTTAGCAGTCTTGCCTGTGTTCCTTTTCCTGATCCTGGCGGACCTAGTATTATTAATTTCATTATTTATTCTAGAATTCACTCTTTTTTATTCTTTTGCCTATCCGAAGTATCTTTCTTCTTTTTCTTCAACAGTATTTTTCCATGAGTTTTCCATTATTAGTACTGTTTCTTTTAATTCGTTCTTAAAATTCTTCCATTCTAGTGTAAGTGCTTTTATGTATTCTGCATCTCCGTTGTCATTTGGTGTTATATCCAGCAAAAGTGACTGTCTTTCGTAGATCATTAATTTTTTGTGTATTACAGAAAGTTCGTTCTTTTTTTCATCACTAAAGAATCCTGCTTCGTATGTTCCTATTTGGCTTTGGCCGTTTGGATAGATGATGTTTTCTATTATTCTGCAGAAGAATATTACCTTGTCATTCATCCTTCTTCTTATTGCTCTTACTAAGAATTCTTTTTTTTCCAGTGATTCAAGTTCAAACTCTGTATTTAATTCTTCAAATTCAGGTATTTTGTATTTTTTCTGTATTTTCTCATATTCTTTTCTTATTTCAAATTCTTCTTTCATTTTGCAGTTCTTTGGTGTTTTGGAATGTATTTAAAGATTTCCAGAGCAAGATTTTGACAGCCCTGGGCGAGATTTGGATTTGCGAGGATTTCTCATCCTTCTCGCAATCTCTTCCTAATTGGCTTCTTTACCAAGGAATTTAGCAAACCTAAGTTTTGTGCTATACCAGGTTAAGCCACCAGGGCTTTGGTAAAAGGTATTCAGGTTTGTTTTTAAACATTGTGAGTATAAAATAAAAAAATAAAAATTTATATGTCTACATTTGCATTTATTCTGGTTTTTCCTCTTGCAAGGCTTTTTCCTCTGTTTTCTTTTTCTTCATCTTCTTCTTCAGAGTCTTCTGTGGAGCTTTCTTTCTCATCTTCTCCTTTGTTTTTTCCTCTTCTCTCTTCATGCTTTTCTTCAAGATCTTCTATCTCAGCTTCTGTTTTTCCTGTTTTTGCCTTGATCTCTATTTTCACTCTGTTCTTCTTTTCTTGTATCTTGATTTTCAGCTTTCCGCCTGTTTCTTCAAAAGAGCTGATTAGTGCATCTAGTTTTGCTTGCTGTTCTGCAGTCAATTCTCCCTTTATTTTGATTTGCACTTCGCTTTTTATTTTCTTCATGTCTTCAGACTGCTTTTCTAGTTCGTTTTCTAGTTCCACTGTTGTTTCTAGTTCATTTTCAGCGCTTTCGCTTCCAACTTCTGCAACTAGGTTTTCTACCTTGCTTATTTTTTGTTTGTGTTTTTCTTCAGCCTTTGCTGCAGCTTCTATTCTCTTTTCTAGGATCATTGCTCTTACTTCTATTAGTCTTTCTCTTGCATGAGCTAGTCCTTTCTTTGCTTTTGCAGCCTTGTTTAATGTTAAAGCTTCGTCTATGTTCTCTAGTGCTCTTTCTATTCCCCATAATACTGGCTGGTCTGGTGTTATTCCTGCTTCAGTTTCTGTTTCAGCATCTACCTCTGTGCTTGTCTCACTTTCTGATGTAGTTGCTGTCTCTGTATTAGTTTCACTTGCAGTGTCTGTAACTGTATCTGTTGCAGTTTCGCTATTCACCTCAGTTGTTTGTTCTAAATTTGTTTCTGCGCTTGTTTCAGCATTTGCATCTGTGCTAGCCTCGCCTGTAGGCACTTCCTGGGCACTTACTGCAAATAAGCTCATTACAAGCATCAATACAATTAATAGTGTTTTTATTGCTTTCATTTTAGCCTCCATAAGTTTTTGTATAGGTATTGTATAGTCAGCTTCTACTTAGAATTTATCTCTAAAACAAGAGTTCCTTTTAGTTCAAGTAAGCTGTTTTTAGGTTATTTTTGTTCATCTATGTTCATAATAGTAGCGTTTTTACTTAAATTTAGTTATTATTCAGTTTTTAAGTGTATAATATTTTTATTGCCTTTTTGTTCTTTATAGACTATTTTTCTTTCTTCTAATTCCTTAAGGATGGCTGAAAGCTTTGCTTTTGAGAACCCGGTAATTATAACAAGAGTTCCTTGCTCACAATGCCCTTCTTTTTGCTTTAATATGTTTATTATCTGTTCTTCATCCTCTTTTAGGTGTTTTTCTATTTCTGGATATTTCTGTTCTTTTTGACTTTTATTTTCTGCTTGTTCTTCTTGCAAGGGTTTCTCTTCTGTTTGTGATTGGATTTCAGTTTTTTTTGACCTTTTTGATAGAAGTAAGTAGCATAAAATTAAGACTATTGCAGCAAGTCCTGCTATTATGAAGAATGGGTAATTTTTCTCTTCTTTGAATTTTACAAATATGCTTAGCTCATCTCCTTTTTTTACATCTTCTCTTATCCATGTTATAATTATTTTCTGGCCGTCTGATACTAGTCTGCTTGGTTTTGGAAATACAGAATTTGATGTTAAGTCTTCATAATTGATTGGCTTTTCTAATACTTCATTTTTATCACCTATAACTCTTATTGTTGCTCTGTCAAGGCCTGTCTGGAAAGGTATATTGGCAATGAATGTTTCTCCTTCAATAAATTCTTTTGATGCATACACAAGTCTTATGGTTTTTCCTGTTGCTGTTATCCTGTTGTTTTTTATATCTGAAGCTTGTCTCTCTTCATCAATATAGATATCTACTCCTTTTGCTGTTTCAGGAAGATTGAATGTCAAGCTTTGGGTTTCATTGAATATGTATGCCTGTTCTACAACAGCTGTATTGCCTACTATGTTAAATTCTATTGCTAATTCGCTTGCATTTGCTTGTATTGCAAAAATTATAAATATTAAGCTTGTTAGCAGGATTGTTTTAGCACGCATATAAGTATTTGTTAAATGCAATAAAGTTTTTAAGAATATCTTTTATGGTTGCACGCCTAATTCATTACATATTGATCTATAAGTTCCATGAACTGTAGACGAGTCTCTTCCTAGTAGTCTGCCTATCCTTTGAAATCCTAACCCATATTTTTTTCTCAGTGTATAAACTGCTTCTCTGTAAGCTCTTTTTATTATTTCTTTATCACACTTTCCATTTCGTCTTTCAGTTATTTCTCTAATATCAACAGCGTATTTATTAGCTAACAATTCTAAATAAATTCTATGATTTACTGTAGGTGTTAATGTGTTTGGGTCAAGTCTCAATATTTTAGGATTGTAAGGAATTGCTGGCTTTTCTATTTTTACTCTTCTTTTTGAGCTTGATGCTTTAGCTGCAATATTTATCATTCTAGTAGAAACAGCATTTAAAGTATCAACCACACCATCTCTGTAAGTTATTAAATCGTCAAAATGTTCTGCAACTTCTTCATCTGTCAATCCTTCTATAGTACTAACCCTTATTGCAGGATCTATAATCCTTTCTAATCTTTCTTTTAGTTCTCCCATAGAATATTTGTCTAGAAAAAATTTAAAAGGCTAACTATTGAATAAAAGTTTACTTTAAACTATATTTCCATCCGGGCTTCCATGCTTTTTTCTTTCTCCAGTCTTCTTCAAATGCTTCTTTCCATGTCTTATTTTTTAATAGAACATCTAATGCAAGTTGTGGTGCTTTATGAGATACTATTGCAATGTGTTTTCCTTCAAAATTTTTCTTTAAGTAATTAAGAAAATTTTCTATTCTTTTCTTAACATCTTCATAGCTCTCTCCATTTGGAAACTTTTTTATTATGTTTTGCTCTTGCATCGGCTCAACTATTTCTGAAAGCTTTCCATTGTAATTTCCATAATTGCATTCTCTTAGCCTTTTGTCATATATTATTTTTACACTACCTGCAAAAGCCAGTCTTGCTGAGTGAACTGCTCTTTTCAAATCTGAGCAAAGTACAGCATCAAATTTCTTTTCTTTTATCAATTTTTTTAGTTCTATTGATTGTTTAATTCCTAATTCTGAAAGTTCAGCATCACTCCATCCAGAAGAAATTTCTTTTTCATTATCTGTTGTTGTTCCATGAACGAAATAAGTTATTTTCACTGTCATTTTAAATTGGTGCGAGGGACAGGATTTGAACCTGTGAAGGGACTAACCCATAGGATTTCATATATCTGGTCTTAAGTTTCGTAAAGATTAAATCTTACCTACGCATTTGACCAGCCTTTGCTACCCTCGCATAAAGCTAAGAACTAAAGTTATTTTATAAATCTTTTCAATGCCCATCTAGAATAAATAAACTTCCTTTTGGTCTATTCATAATTTTCTATGATAGTAGAAATCTTTTTATTAGGATTTAACTATAAAACACTATGATATTTTTAAGTAAAGATCTGATTTTAATAGGTGAAGAATGGCAATTTTAGACTATTTCAATTCCTCAGAAAAGTTAGCAGAAAATTTAGAATTAAATGATGAAGATATTATATTGGTCTGGAAAGAGTATATAGAAACAGTAAAAGAAAAAAACAAATTAATTTCTAATCTTTCATTAAAAAATATTAAATCATCAGTTGAAAAATTAAGGGCTTTATTAGACTTGGAGTTAATAGATATATCACGAGCAAAGGAGATAGATGAAGAGATGATAGGTAATTTTAATAAACTCAAAGATGAAGAAAAACTCAGAAGGCTTCATAGATTGGAATCTTGTTTAGGCTATGAAGCTACAAGATATGATTATCTAAATAAATTATTAGCACATTTATATCAAATACTTCAATCAGAATCAAATTCAATAAATAATTTAGAAGAGAATCCTAAAGAAGAAATAAATAACTTGCAAAGTTTATACATAATAGAATTAGAAATTATTAAAAAAACAGAAAAGTTTGGAAAATACAATCAAAGGGTGGAAACATTCCAGAAAGCGTTCTTATCATTAGTTACAGGTGAAAAAATAATTAGAAGGATGAATGAAAAAGAAAAAAAATTATACAAAAGAATGGCTGGTATGAAAAAAATATTTTCAACAGATGAAGCTGAACAAATAAATGAAGGAATGACTCACGCTTGGGTAAGCGCAGTATTCAACGCTATTGAAGAAAAAGTAGAAGAGGCAATAGAAATAGGAATATTAGAAGGCTACAACCCAGATATAGATTTTGAATTTGTAAACAGGCCGGAATTCATAGACTTAGTAAGGGAAAAAATACATGAACTAAGCAGAAGCAAAATATCTGAAGAGATGATATCTATTTTTGTTCGTATATTTAGGGATTGGTATAATAATAGGTAATATAAATTTAAAGAGAATTTGCTTAAAAAGTTATGAACTTAATTTTATTTTCAATATTAATTTGCAAATTTTTACTAATATAAAAAGCTTTAAGAATTTCCTATGGTCATAAATTAGGTAAGATGGTAAATGAAATTAAAAGATTTTGGTTATTCCTAAAAAATAAAGATCTTGAAAAGATATTCATTGCATTAATAATTTTAGTTTTTTTCCTTATTACAATTAGAGAGTATATAAATAATGGTTTAGATTCAAGACCAAAATATACAGATAATAAAATTTTTAATATCGACACTAGTCCGAGAGAGAGTAATATTGATAATATTCATACATTTATAAACTTTGAAGATAAAAGTGGATATATGGAAGCTGAAATTTCCCGACAAAATTTATTACATCTTAAGCTTATTTCTATTTCAATCCCGGGAAATTCTAATATCACAAAAATTGAACTTAAAGGAAATGAAAGCAGTTTATTAGAAAAAGATTATTTTACAATTGAAAACGCTAATACTTTAAGCAATGGTAAAGAGACTAGCAGAGGGATTAGGGTAAAATTTTTAAAAGAACCGAATTTTACAAGTGTTAGTATAAAAGTATACTTTGAGACTTATATAGAACCTTATGGTTATTTCCAGTTTACTTCAGATTCTGGTAAAAATATAAATTATGTAGAAGATATTGGATTTGGGGCACCACAAGTATGGTTATCTGAATTTGTATTAGGTGATTATGAATGTACTTTAGAATGTTTCGCTCCAAGCAGTACAAGTGATATTAATTATATCATATTAAATAATTCTTTGATAACAATATTAAAATATCGTAATGAAAGAGGACATTTAGATCAGAGATTTTATTTGAATACTTACAATAGAAAGAAAGAGGATAATAAACAATCTTGGCTTGCGGTTTACACTGGATTGTTAGCTACATTAATATTTGAATTTGTGATCTTTATAATAAGTATTATAAAAAGTGATAATAAGGATTAATTAGAAATTCCTTCTTTTAATTTTTCTAATGCTAATTTTCTGTGGCTTAATTGATTTTTTTCTTCCTCGCTCATTTCAGCATAAGTTTTTTCATGTCCATCAGGTACAAATATGACATCAAATCCAAATCCGTTGTTTCCTTTTGGCTCAACTATTATTCCATTTACAACACCTTCAAAATATTTTATTTCACTTCCGTCAAAATATCCTATTATACATTTTGCTTGTGCTTTGTAGTTTTCATATGTTTTAGCAATTTTTACTATGCCTTCAACTCCAATAGTTTTTAAAAACCACTTTATTAAAGGTCCTGGCAAACCATTTATTGCTTCTAGATAAAATGAAACATCTTCCACAATAAATCTTCCCGGAACTTGTTTTCTTGCTTCTTCTACTTTGTGTTTTATTATTTTATGGGGGTTTATATCTTGTATTTCTAATAAATCCATATTTAATCCTTTTATTTCAGGCATTATCTCCTTTGCTTCTTTCAGTTTGTTTTCATTGCCCGTTATAAAATATAATTCATTCATTTTACCAGCTCAACGTCATGAGGATAGCTCTCCTTTATGCCTGCTTGCGTTATTCTTACAAATTCTGCTTTCTTCCAGAATTCTTTTATGTTGTGTGCTCCTGCATAGCTCATTCCTGATCTCAGTCCTGCTAAAAATGGTTTTATTACTTCTTCAACAGTTCCTGAATATGGAACTAATGCTTCTACTCCTTCTGGGTTGTATTCTTCATCTATTTCTTCTCCTTGTCTTTGGTTTCTTGTCATGTTTGCTCCAAATGATGCGCTTCCTCTATATATTTTGTATTTTTTTCCTCCTCTCATTATTGCAATTCCAGGACTTTCATCTGTTCCTGCTAATGACCGTGACCGCATGACTGTTGATGCTCCTGCAGCTATTGCTTTTGAGAAATTTCCTGTTATTCCTCCAATTCCTCCATCTGCCATAAATGGAATTCCAAGTTCATTAGATACTTTAGCACATTTTAATACTAAGCTAAACTGTGGATATCCTGCGCCTGCAACTAATCTTGTGATACAAATAGCACCGGATCCAAGACCTCCTTTTATGCAATCAGCTCCTGCTTTTATTAGGTCATAAGTTCCTTCTTCTGTGGCCACATTTCCGGCTATTATTTCTATTTCTGGAAATTTGTCTTTAACTGCTTTTATTGCATTGATTGCTAGTTCAGAATGTCCATGAGCGATATCAACACACAGTACATCGCATCCTGCGTTTATCAAAGCCTCTGCTCTGTCTAAATAATCTCCCTTTACTCCTATGGCAGCTCCTAAAAGCAGTCTGCCTTTTTTATCCTTAACAGTAAGGGGGTAGTAGTCTTTTCTCATTAGGTCCTTGGCTGTTATAAGTCCTTTTAGAATTCCATTTTTATCAAGTAAAGGAAGTTTTTCTATTTTTTTTTCTTTCATTATCATTTTTGCCCTTTCAGTTTCTATTCCAAAATCTGCTATAACTGCTTCTCCCTTAGGGGTCATCACTTCAGATATTCTTCTTAGCAGGTTTTCTTCAAACATCATGTCTCTTCTTGTCAGTATCCCTTCAAATTTTCCTATAGAATCTGTGATTAGAAGCCCGTTGATGTTATGTTCTTCCATGAAGTTTTTTGCATCTTTTAATGTATGCTCAGGAGTTAGAGTGTATGGCTTGTCAATTATTATTGCCTCTGCTCTTTTTACTTTTAGTACTTCATTTACTTGATCCTTGATAGGCATGAACCTGTGTATTATTCCTATACCTCCAAGTCTTGCCATTGCTATTGCCATTTTGCTTTCTGTTACAGTATCCATATTCCCTGAAACCATGGGGATATTTAATTTTATCTTGATAGTGAGGTTAGTACTAAGGTCTGTGTTTTTCCTCGAGCTTATTGTAGAATACTTTGGTATTATCAGAACGTCGTCATATGTTAAAGCTTCTTTTATTTGTATATCTTCAGCCACTTTTTATCCTATAAGAATTCTCGTATTTTATTTTTAAGCATTTATCTCTTGTAAACTATAATAAAGAAAATAATGTTATTACATGAATAATTTTGCTATCCCTGACTTGAACCTGTTTGCAAATCCATGAGCCTTATAGTTTATTAATTTCCTCTTTAATGCGTCTTTTACTGTTAAATCTCCCTCTTTTAGGTCATGCAGGGTGCACATTGTTGTTTGCACAGTAAAGTCTTCACCGCTTATTTCTCCTTTGCTTATTTCCTTTATCATTCCGTTTGAGAATTCAGCATGCCATTTTTCTCCTTCAACATTAAGCTCTACTTTTGCGTTCTTTCCTAAGAATTTCTTTGCGTATTTTACTGCTTTTCCTTCAGGATTATTGTTAACATATTCTTTTGCCTGTTCTGCATATTTTTCTAAGTTCATGTCACAATTTTGATTTTCCTCATGTGCTAGAATTATTGTGCTTAGAATTATTAGTAATATTATGCTTATGATTATTTTTTTCATTTTTATATGTTGATATTTATTAATATATAAAACTATCTTAAAAAGCGGCTCTGTCCTAAATCTAGTTTCTAAGAATATTTATTAGGGGCCTCACCCCCTTCTACTTTTATTAGGTGGTAGAAGGGGAGAGACCTAAATTGAATAAGAAAAAAGAAGTAAAGGTTGTTAAAAA
>Ga0209541_10001230_pt1 | contig 51452 bp, 46 predicted proteins | sample RifCSPlowO2_01_FD_184027 | JGI IMG/M metagenome (GOLD analysis project Ga0209541, IMG submission 184027) | Groundwater microbial communities from Rifle, Colorado - Rifle CSP2_plank lowO2_0.1 (SPAdes) (version 2) | ecosystem: Environmental > Aquatic > Deep subsurface > Groundwater | place... | reverse complement strand
TGACTTTTGCTCGAATGTATGATGAATATGCGCGTTGGTGGTTTGAGCTTCAGCCGTGATTTATATTTGATATGAAAATACTTATAACAGGTGGAGCCGGATATATTGGAAGTTTCATGGTTAAGGTGGCTATTGATAAAGATTATGAAGTTGTTGTTGCAGACAGCTTAGAAAGGGGACTCAAAGAGTCAATTGATGCAAAAGCCAAGCTTATTGTGGGTGAGTTAAGAGATAGGAAATTTGTCGAAAGTCTTTTCGCAGAAAGTAAGTTTGATGCAGTAGCGCATTTTGCAGGATATATCTCAATGGCAGAGTCGGTAATTAATCCTTATCTTTATTTTGACAATAACATTAACGCTTCGCTAAATGTAATTGAAAGCATGGTAAGGCATGGGGTAAATAATTTTATTTTTTCTTCCACAGCAGGAGTTTATGGGAATCCGATTGAAACTCCAATTGCGGAAAATCATCCGAAAAACCCGACTAATCCATATGGGGAGAGTAAGCTTATGGTAGAAAAAATTCTTTCCTGGTATGGGAAAATTTACGGTCTAAATTTTGTGAGCCTGCGGTATTTTAACGCTTCAGGTGCATCAGCTGACGGGCAAATGGGAGAGCATCATTCACCCGAAAGTCACCTTATTCCAAATACAATAAATGCGATACTTAATAAGACCCAACTGACCTTGTATGGAAACGATTATCCCACTCCCGACGGAACCTGCATTAGGGATTATATTCATGTAGTAGATCTGGTGGATGCGCATATTGAGGCAATTTCCAAGCTCAATAGAGATGGGGGGAAGTTATTTTATAATGTTGGTACAGGACATGGATATTCCAATAAGGAAGTGATTGATATGGTCCAAAAAGTAAGCGGTTCGGAAATTAATATAAAAAATGGAGGAAGAAGGCCGGGAGACTCAGATGTTTTAGTTGCGGATTCAACTCTAATTAAGAAAGATTTAGGATTTTTTCCAAAATATTCCGACTTGGAAACTATTATTAAGTCTGCATGGCAGTGGCATAAACGAAATTCAAAATTCAAAATTCAAAATTCAAAATGAAGAAATTCTTCAGGTTTGCCGCTTTTTTCCTAATTTTCTTTTTTATAACAATGAGTCGGGTTTATGCGGAATCTAATTATGTTTTGCCTTATCCATCCAGCATGCCAGGAGGCATGTCTTATAATTTCCATTTGCTTTATGAAAGCGTTTCTAAATACTGGTATTTTGGAAATTTTGGGCAGTTTAATTACAATCTTAAATTGGCAGATAAATATTTAGTTGAGGCTAAAACATTATTTGAATATAAACAGTATTTATTGGGATACAAAGCTTTAAAAAAATCAGATCAATATTTCATAAATATTCTGCCCAACTTGGCAAGAGCAAGAAGAAATGGTAAAAATATGCTTCATAAAAGGGTAATTTTCAAAGAATCAACACGAAAACATATTGAAACTCTTGAGAAAATGGAAGTCGATACTCCTGACACATTTAATTGGCAGCCGGAAAAAGCATCACCAACGATATTGGATATAAAAGGGGCAATAGAATATTCCATTAATGTCAGAAAAAAAGATTTATGAAAAAATTAACAGTAATCCTATATAGCGTATTTTTATTATTGTTCACTATTTTTTCCTACATTTTTGTTGATCCAAACCTATCTTATTTTAAAAATATTTACTCTGGTTTTGCTTTTTCCAATAGGTCGCTTACTACAATTTTTTACACATTGTTCATTCTTATTTTTTTTATTTTTTATGGAATCTTTGTTTATTTTGGAGTAAAGAAAAAAATTAGCTTAAAAGAGATATCTGTGCTTTTTGGCATAACGGTTGTAGTTTTATTGCTTTCATATCCGGCAATGCTTTCTTATGACATTTTTAATTATATTGCAACTTCAAAAGTGTTATTTTTCTATCACGAGAATCCTTACATAGTCATGCCAATTGAGTTTATGGGCGATCCGCTTCTGGCGTTTACTCATGCGGCAAACAAGATTGCATTATACGGTCCAGTTTGGATAACCCTAACGGGAATTCCTTATTTTTTAGGATTTGGAAATTTTATTATCAACCTTTTTGCATTAAAATTTCTGGCAGGGGTTTTTTATTTGACTACAATATTTATTGTTTGGAAAATTTCAAAAAATATAATCTCTTTAATTTTAGTTGCTTTTAATCCTCTTATAGTTATTGAGACATTGATAAGCGGACATAATGATATTGTCATGATTTTTCTAGCGCTTCTTTCTTTTTTTCTTTTGGCAAAGAAAAAAATATTTTTGGCAACTCTGTTTTTTGCTTCAGCTATTTTTATAAAATATACAACTGCACTTTTATTACCTGTTTTTCTATTTATAGTTTGGAAAACAATTACAAGAAAGGAGATTCATTTTGAAAAGATTTTTTATTACTCGTCTTTATTAATGTATATTGCGTTTTTACTTTCTCCGATTCGTGAAGAAATTTATCCATGGTACGCCATTTGGTTTTTGTCATTCGTTTTTTTAGTCCCAAACAAAAAAATATTACTTCATACATCCATCGCTTTTTCTTTCAGTTTACTTTTTAGATATACTCCGTATATGTTAACAGGGACATATGCAGGTTTAACGCCGTTTGCAAAAGAAATTATTTCTTTTACCCCTCCCGCATTAGTTCTTATATATTATGGTCTTAAAAAGAGAGTTTGAAATTTTTCTTCTAATTATTTTCTTTTTCTTTTCTTTCTGGCTCATGTATAAATCATTTGGTTACGATGAGAAAAGACATGATTTTCGTATTCAAAGACATCAGATAGGGGATTTTGGACTTCACTTATCGCTGATTCGTTCATTTTCCTGGGGAAATAATTTTCCGGTGGAGTCTCCATTTTTTCCAGGAAGACCGTTTCCATACCACTATTATTTTGATTTATTTGTTGGGCTTTTGGAAAAAACAGGATTGCGCATAGATACAGCATTCAATGGCATAAGCATAGTTTTCTTTACAGCGCTGCTTTTTCTGATATACAAGTTGCCTCAGTTAATTTTCAGAAAGAGCAGATTATTAGGAGTTTTATCCGTTATGTTGTTTGTATTTCATAGCAATCTCACATTTATTGATTTTTTTAAGGAAAAAGGATTATCGTTGTCAACGTTTCGCGATTTTTGGTTGCTGCCGGATTACATTCATAAAGGTCCATTTGATGGGTCAATAATTTCCATTTTTTTCACTTTGAATGTCTATTTGAATCAGCGACACTTGATTGCGGCGTTCTCAATAAGTCTTTGGATCATATATTTTTTATTGTCAAAGTTAATGAAAACACAAGTAATTTCCAATAAAACATTGATTTTATTGGGATTACTTTTGGGAATTTTGTCCAGAGTACATACGCTCACATTTTTCTCAACATCAGTTATTTTGTTTTTGCTTTTTATTTTATTCAAGCGTTCGCGCTTCCTTTTGTATCTTTTTATTCCCGCAGTGGCGGTTTTTGCTTTTCACCTAAAAGATATCGTAGGACAAGACATTAGTCATGTTTTCTTAAATCCCGGATTTTTGTCCCCAAAACCCCTGTCGTTTATGAATTTTATTTATTTTTGGGTAATGAATCTGGGAATAGCGATTATTCTTATTCCAGTTGGTTTTTTTCTGTCAGGAAAAAAACAGAAATTAATTTTTCTAAGCGTATTCCCTTTATTTCTAATAGGAAATATTCTCCAATTGAGTTTCCTAATGGATCACAATCACTCGCTTTTTAATTTTTTCTTAATTTTTGCTAATTTTTACATTGCGTATTTTTTGTTAACAATAATACATAAATACAAGAATTTAGTGGGAAGATCAATATTTATTTTCTTCGTTTTATTGCTGACTATGTCTGGAGCTATAGATCTAATGGCTATAAAGAATGATTTTCAGTTTCGTTTGAAAGATGCGCCGTCTGATAAATTTATGCAATGGATAAAGACGAATACTAAAAAAAGTGATATTTTTCTGGCAAAACAGGAAATTCTTGATCAAGTTACGCTATCGGGAAGATATAATTACTTAGGCCACGATTACTATCTTTCTGTAATGGGATATAATTATTCAGAAAGGCTTAAGTTGGTTAAATCTTTTTACGAAGCAAAAGAAGTAAGTACGATCAACAAGATACGACGAGAAAATATTGCATATATTGTAGTTCCTATGAAACCTATTGTTGATTTTAATTACAATGTGGATACTGTTTACTTCGATAAATATCTGCAGAAGGTTTATGGAGACGAAGAAATAATGGTGTACAAGCTATGAAACATTTTTTATTTTCTATTATTATTTTTTTTATTGCATTTTTTGTTTATTTTGCAGTAGGAACACAATATAAATTTAGTCCCAAATGGGTACTTGATTATCGCAATTTATTGTCACAATCACTTATCAATTTTCGACTGGATATACCAAATCCTCCAACAACATACGATCTTGCTTACTTTGGCGGAAAGTGGTATGCGACATGGGGCATTCTTCCTGCCTTAATCCTCATCCCATTACAATATATTAGAGGACAATTTATCCCAACGTTTTATCTTTCTATCTTATTTTCTAGCATGAACATCGCGTTTATGTATTTTCTATTGCTTCGTATTAAGCGAGAGTTCTTGCCACAAATGTCTTATTTTAGGATATACATTTTTCTTCTCCTTTTTGCATTTGGAACAACACAATTTTACATTGGGACACTTGGGAGCGTTTGGCATGTTGATCAGATAATAACATCGTTTTTGGGAATGGTAGGTATTTACATTATTTTTCGAAAAAAGCGAAAATTCATCCATTATCTAACTTCGATAATATTTCTTAGCGCAGCATTTTTGGGAAGACCAACGAACGCACTCCTATCTCTTTTGCCCATAACACTTTATTTATGCGATCCTTCAGTGAGAACTATGCTTACTTTTGCAAGTAAAACGAGCGCGGTTTTTGCAAGGCAGGTAATCCTTTTATGTCTGCCATTTCTATTTTTTTTATCTACATTTTTTCTTTTCAATTACATCAGATTTAACAATCCGCTTGAATATGGATTTAATTACATTGATGAAACAAAGCATTTACAGGATTTACGAGAAAAAAATGGACCGTTTTCGATTAAAAATGTTCCTAAAAATCTTTGGTATATGCTGCTTGAAATACCGAGCTTAAATTTTGAGGAAAAGATTGATCTTCATTCCAGCCTTAAGGGTAATTCTATATTTTTCTTAACTCCACCTCTGCTGGCTATATTTTTGGCGTCTCCAGCTATGAGAAGAAGGAAAAAAATTGTATACAATCCGCTGTTTTTGGGATGAAGGGCAAGGTAAATATTCTATATATTTCTGGCACCTTGTTTGCCATAGCGCTTTACATGATAGGAATCGCAAAGTTGATGTAGTCATATGAAGGATAGATTATATTCGTTTTTAGCAATAGCTATAATTCTTTTTTTTGCGTTTTTAGCAGGTTTTGCTCTTTTGCATCCTGGGTTGCCGCCAACGCATGATGGAGAATACCATATTATTAGATTTTTTCTTTTTAACGAAGCGTTAAGAGATGGGAATTTATATCCTCGTTGGGCAGCGCATTTAAACAACGGTTTTGGAGTGCCTTTATTTAATTTCGTTTACCCCTTACCTAACTATGTAGCTAGTTTTTTTCACCTTATTAATATTGGTTTTATTGATTCATTTAAAATTAGTATGTTTATAGCGACTATTGTTGGCGGGGTATTCTTTTATTTATGGTCTAAGGAATTCTGGGGAAGATTGGGAGGCATTGTTTCTTCGGTATTTTATACATTTTCCCCTTATCATTTTGTAGATATTTATATTAGGGGATCTGTAGGAGAAGTGTGGGCACTAGGATTTTTTCCTGCATTTTTGTGGGCTTATACAAGATTTGTTAAGTCAAAACGAAAAGTGTTTTTGATGTTCTCATCTATATTTCTGGCGTTAATAATATTTAGTCATAATATTTTAGCGTTAATGTTTTTCTTTTTCTCTTTGTCATATATAGTTCTGCTAGTATGCATAGAAAAAAACAAAAAATACTTAATACTTAATACTTTATATCTAATACTTCTTGGACTTGGATTGTCGGCTATTTTTTGGCTTCCGGCTATTTATGAAACCAAATATGTAACGGGATTGCAAATTTTTGATGTTACCGCCCATTTTCCCGACCTTTATCAGCTATTGATTCCTTCCTGGGGTTCAGGATTCAGCGGAGCAGGATTGCATCAGGAGCTTTCGTTTCAAATCGGAATCGCTAATCTGATAGCTGCATTTGCAGGTCTAATAGTTATTTTGCTTCAAGTAAAAAAGAAGGATAAAAGATATTTTTATACTCTTTTTTTTCTTGGATGGTTTATTTTTGTTTTATTTTTAATGCTGAATATGTCTTTGCCTGTGTGGCGGGCAATTCCATTTATGAAATATTTTCAGTTCCCGTGGAGACTGTTAAGTCTTGAGATACTTTTTGCATCCTTTCTAGCCGGAAGTATTTTCTCTTTTAATATTAAAGGTAAGTTTATAAATTTTTCTCTTGCTATTTTTCTAATATTTATAGCTTTTATTTTGGGAATAGGATACGCCAAGCCAGCTTACTATCATAATAGAGACGATAATTATTACATGGCTCGTTCAAATTTTATTGATGGGACAAATAGCATAGACAATGTTTTTAACACAGTTTATTTAAAATCAATTCCCGCAAAAGAGAAAGAACGGGCAATTTTCATAAAGGGGACTGGGAAAATTGTTATGGATAAAGCGAGAAGCAATTTTTATGAATTTACAATACAAGCTGATACGAATTCGAAAATACAGACTAATTTAGCTTACTTTCCTGGTTGGGAAGTTTATGTTAATGGTAGAAAGGAGCCCTTAATGCTTGCTCAAAATGGACATTTTACTTTTCTTGTTCCCAGAGGAAAAAATAAAGTTGAAATAATTTTTAAGAATACCTTGGTAAGAAAAGCCGGCTCATTTATTTCGGTATTCTCATTAGGGTTTATGGTCACTTTGTTAATAAGCAATAGGTTTGTTACAATTAAAAAATGAATATTGCCATAGACATGTCTCCTCTAAAAAACGGACACTATTTGCAGCATCGAGTAAGAGGGACAGGATTTTATTTGCGAAATTTACAAGCATCCCTTGAGAAATATTATCCTGAAAATAAATATATATATTTTAACAAAGGGGATTCTTTGGAAAAAGATATTGATGTTGTCCATTATTCTTATTTTGAGCCATTCTTCTTAACGCTTCCAGTATTCTCCAAAAATAAAACAGTTGTTACCGTTCATGATCTAACTCCTTTTGTATTCCCAGAGCAATTTCCTTCGGGTTTAAGAGGTAATATAAAATGGCAAATCCAAAAATTTGCTTTGAAAAATGCGAACGCGATTATTTCAGATTCAGAATCCTCAAAGAAAGATATCATAAGATTTGCGGGCATATCGCCTTCAAAAATTTACATAGCTTATTTAGCTGCGGGAGAAGAATTTAAAAGAATTAATGATGAAGCCCGCCTGCCAACGCCTGAGCGTGGCAATGGCGGGCAGGGATTAATGATTAAGGAGATTCGTAAGAGATATGGGTTGCCGGAGAAGTTTGTTTTGTATGTTGGGGATGTAACTTGGAATAAGAATTTACCAAGACTTATAGAAGCAGTAAAAAAAATCAGTGTTCCTCTGGTAATGGTTGGAAATGCACTGGTTCAAACAGATGTTGACATGGGTAATCCATGGAACAAGGACTTCGACAAAGTGTTAGGGCTTGTTGAGGGGGATAATCGTATTATCCGTTTGGGATTTGTTTCCAAAGAAGAATTGGTTCTTCTATACAATATTGCCACAGTTTTTACTATGCCGTCTTTGTACGAAGGTTTTGGTCTACCTGTACTTGAAGCAATGAGCTGCGGATGTCCTGTGATTATTTCAAGAGAAGGTTCTCTTGCGGAAATTGCAGGAAATGCCTGTTATTACATAGACCCTTACGATATAGACAGTATTGCTGGGGGAATTAACGAAGTTTTCAAAAGTAAGAACTTACAGCAAGAATTATCAGAAAAGGGATTAATTCAATCAAGAAAATTTACTTGGAATAAAACAGCTAAAGAAACAATAAGTGTGTATAAAAGTATTGTAGGGGACTAAATTAGATTTGCCACTTTTTTTCCCAACCCTATTCCCTGATTAATATCTCTGTCGAAGGGATACATCATGTCAATATTCACCATATACAGATTGGAAGATGGAAGCTTAATCGGCGGAAGTAACTCAAGAGACCCTGTTTTAAATATAGTTTGAGCTCTGGGAATACGAGAAATATGAGATTTGATAATCCATGAATTGGCGTAATTCTTATTAAGCTTTTTTAAGATACTGACATATTGTTTCAAAACTTCTTCATCTGAAATTTTAAATTGCTTATCGTTCCTATGTAAATAATTCGCAAGATATACAATAGACCTTCCTCCATAATATTTTTTATCCAACATATTAGTATGTTCAACCATGACGAGCACTGGTGATTTTTTATCACAGATGTTTAGCCAATATTGGGATTGAATAGAATGTTTTAATTCCAGAATTAAGCAAATTGCGCCTAAATGATTTATGGAGTTGAGGCTGGAACGGAATTTATGAGAAAAACCGTTCTTCGCAAGAAGGTTTGCAATTGGAGAAACAGTTGTGATAATTGCTTTGTCAAATTTATGCTCAATGCTTTTTTCTTTTATTAAAACCCCGTTTTTAACCGATTTAATTTCTCTAATTTCAGTCCCAAGCTTAATCACGCCTTTTCTTTTTTTAATTTCCTCGGTAAACTTATCAAAAAGTATTTTTACGCTTCCGTCAAAATATCCCAATTTTAAGCTTCTTCCCCTAATTCTTCCCCACAGCCAAAGAGCGGGTATTTTATCAGCAAATTTTGAAAATTTTCCCTCAAGAAGCGGTCCCCATACCTTTTCATATACTTTATGTCCTGCATATTTCCTTATCCAATTCCGCGCAGAAATTGCATCCAAAATAGGCAATGGGACAGGCACAGCCTTTAAGAAGGCTAATGTTATTCCGCAGCGCAGTCTATCTATAAGGGAAAGCGGAGAAAATTTAAGAAGATCAAGGGGCGAACTGAAAGGATAGATTTTATTTTTCTCATATATCCCTGTTTTTACTTTATAAAATTTGAGCCTATCTTTGATACCAAATTCTTTTGCCATATCTTTTATGTACGCGTGAGATGTGAAAAAATGGTGATAAAACCGTTCAATATGGTTGTTTTTTACTTTAATGTAGCTTCCCAAACCGCCGGAATATTGCGAGCGTTCAAATATTGCAACTTTATGTCCTTTTTTTGATAACTCGTATGCCGCAGAAAGCCCTGTAATTCCCGCTCCTATTATTGCTATTTTCATATCTATTTTGAAGTTTTCTTCTTGGCATCGGTTGAGGTTCTTATAATACTTTTGACTATGAATTTCGGTCTTTGTTTTACCTCTTCGAAAATCTTACCTATATATTGTCCAAGGATGCTAATGCCTAAAAGCTGAATAGCGCCGACAAAAAGTACTGCTATTAAAATTGTTGTTGCTCCTTGAGGAGTATTTGGAAGAATAAGCCTTAATATAATTTGTATAATTATTGCAATAAATGCAATAACAAAAACAATGGAGGAGATCAATGTCATAATTTGTAATGGAACATAGGAGAAGGAAAATATTCCCTTTGCAGCCCAGTTGAGATTTTTCAATAAATTATTCGTTGTTTTACCAAACATTCTCTCTGGTCTTACATAGGGAACACCGATTTGCTTGAATCCGATCCATGCTCGTAGTCCTCTTAAAAATCTATCTCTTTCAGGGAAAGTTTTTAGTATTTGAACAACTTTATTATCAATTAAAGAAAAATCTCCCGCGTCTAAAGGAATTTTGATATAGGACATTTTATGGAATAACCTATAAAATAATTTATAACAAATTGCCATGTAGAGAGGAGCTTCTCTTTTCGTTCTTACGCCATAGACTATATCAAAACCTTCAATCCACTTTGAATAAAATTTTTCAATAATTTCCGGTGGATCCTGCAAGTCTCCATCTAACAAAACTACAGCATCCGATTTGGCAATTTCCATACCGCTGGTAAATGCCATTTGAGAGCCAAAATTCCTTGAGTGATTAATGCCTATTGTGTGAAAATCTTTTGCAGCAATTTTTTTTAAAACATATTCCGTATTATCCGGACTGCCGTCATTTACGAAAATTATTTCATAGTCAACGCCGATTTTTTTCAATACTCTTTCAAGTCTTTGATGCATTATTGGTATTGCTTGAGCATCTTTATAGCATGCGATAATTGCAGAAATCTTTTTTTGCTTCATATGCTTTATCTTCTTAAATTAATATACCAAGGGCTGTTGCTTTCGATCATTTTTCTAACCAGACTTGGGATTTCCCCTAGTGTTTCCGGCCATTTTGCTTCAATGTTTGCGAAAATATGCATTACTTTTTTATCTTCTTCTGCCCAGTGACAAAGAGCATGATCTAAATAATCCTTATTTCTTCCAGACCCCACTAATTTTACAGGGATCCGTTCATAATTTATATAATTTCTAATCGTTTCAAACGGCCGATAGAGGAGAAACGAGCTCATTGAATAAACAACAGGTATTTTCTTTTCTAAAGCAAGACCGACCGCAATTCCCATCATGCTTTGCTCTGCCGCTCCGCAATTTACAAATCTGCTAGGAAAATCTTTTCTTATCCTGTCAAAAACTTTATATCCTAAATCACCAACAACCAACCATACGCTAGGATTTTTTGCCATATGCTTATACAACTCATATGCAAACCATCCCCGCATACTCTTATGTCTGTATTTCATATTAGATCCTATCATTTTAATAATTCTAAAGCTTTTGCGTAATCATCTTCTTTCATAATGTAATAATGAGCATCTTGACCTCTCAAAAAGGGTAGCTGCTCAACATTCGTTCGTTTGGTAATGATGTCTGGACAAAATGCTTTTAATCTTTTTGTTAATTTTGTTGAATTAACTTTGCCGTAAGCTCCATATCCGTTAAGGTTTACATATACTTTTAAGTTATCTAAATTATTGTCTGTTTTTATTCTCAATGCTTCCCAGATAGATCCCTCCGCACATTCCCCATCGCTTATGAGACAATGAACACTCTTTGTTTTATTAGCCATCGCCATACCTACAGCAATAGGTAAACCTTGACCAAGACTTCCTGTGGTGCACCATATGCCATTTTCTTCATCCCTGCCAGCATGTATTCCATGTCTTTGCAATAAGTATTCAGGATTTCGTCCTTCGTGTTTTTCCAAAACGCAATAGAGAGCAATAGCGGCATGCCCTTCGGATAATACAAATTTTTCGTTTTTTCCTTTTAAATTATATATTTCTTCAATAATATCAACAGCAGATAAGCAGCTTCCAATATGGGACTTTTTGTATTTGTACGATATTTCAATTATTCTTTTTTTTAATTTTTTATTTTTCATATAAATTCAATGTCCATTCATAAGTTTCCCTAAGACCTTTTTCTAAGCTAAATCTTGGTTTCCATTTCAGTAATTTTTCAATTTTTGAAATATCAGCAACCCAATGGGAAGTATCCCACGATCTTTTTAGAAATGCGCCTTTTTTTATTTTTACCTTTTTGCCTGCGACTTTAAAAAGTGCTTGAGCTACTTCACCATTTGCATGTTCAATCCCAGTTCCCATATTCAATATTTGTTCTGATAATTCTTTTCCTTTTGAGAGAATTTTAATGTAAATATCAACAACATCTTTTATGTATATAAAATCTCTTCTTTGATTTCCTGAAGTAAGCTTAATTGGTCTATCTTCAGTGACTGCCTTTATTATGGTTGGAATAAGTCTAGTTTTTTCTTCATAGGGACCGTAAACAGAAAATGGTCTTAATGTAACAATCGGTTTTTTATATTCCCTTGCAAATACTTGGCACAAAAGCGTTGCTGATGCCTTTGTGACAGCATAAAAACTTATTGGTTTAAGATAATCTTCTTCGTTCATAGGTTTATTTTTAATTCCATACTCCGAAGATGATCCTGTATTTATAAACATTTTATAATTTATATTTTTACTAGCCATTAATAAATTTAAAGTTCCCCTTACATTGGTTTCTATCATTTGTTCGGCTTCATATCGACTGCGGTAATTGCCATGTGTCGCCAAGTGAATTATGAAATAAGGATTTATTTTATGGATGATTTTTGCTAATTTATTTTTATCCAATAAGTCAGCGTAATAAACTTTAGTTTGATCTAGAATATCTTTTATCCGCCAAAGACTGCTTGATTTTTTCAGAATAAGATTGATGTCGCAGTTAAGCTTAATAAGTTCTCTTGTGAGGTTTGCTCCGATAAATCCGGCACCCCCTGTTATTAAGACGCTTTTACATGATAGAATATCATTCATGGTTGATATTATATGTGTTTTGTGCGCAGAAAAGCAACAAGTTAGGATTTTATATCCGGCAACTTTTAATAAAAAAAGTCTCTCTAAAAACACTTATTCCGCACGGCGAAACCCCGACGGAATTCATTACAGAATTCTTAAATGTATGAGGTGCGGTTTGGTTTTCTCCTCTCCCATCCTAGATCCTGAAAGGATGTCTGTTCTTTATGGTAGAAGTTCATGCAATTATCAAGATCAAGTTCCTTACTTAATTAGAACTTATTTTAATATAGTTAATAAAATTCAACACGATTTACCAAAAAATCCAAAAGTTTTAGAAGTTGGTTGCGGAAATGGATTCTTCTTGAAGGCGCTTAAGGATATGAAATTTACAAAAAATATTTTTGGAGTAGAGCCGAGCTCTAAAATGGCTTTAGAAGCAGATTCAGCCTTGCGAAGTAAAATTAAGATTAATATCTTTAAGTTAAATCTTTTTCCAAAAAATAGCTTTAACCTTATTCTTTGCTTTCATACCCTAGACCATATGTTTAATCCTAAAGAATTTGTTGAGGGCGCGCATTCAATGCTTAGGAAAAATGGATATGTTGTTGTAGTGGTGCACGATACGGAAGGTTTGTCTGTTAAGATGTTTAGAGAAAATTCTCCAATTTTTGACATAGAACATATTTATCTTTTCAATAAAAAAACATTGAGTGAGATATTTTTACGGCATAAGTTCGAAATTATTAAAGTTTTTAATGTGGTTAATAACTACCCTTTAGATTATTGGATACAGATGAGCGGTTTTCCTTATATTGTAAAAAAATATACTAAATTTGTCTTCAATAGATTGGGAATTGGCAAAAAAGGGGTATCTATTCCTGCGGGAAATATAGCGCTTATTGCTAAAAAGAATGTATAATCTTCAAATTTGATATATAATTCATTTATGAAAAAAAAAGCTCGTTACTTGGGTAATTTTTTATTAAAACATGAATTAGTAACCGGCAGTATCTATATATTTTTAGGCTCCATAATCGCTAATGTATTCAACTTGTTTTTTAGTTTATTCATGAGTAGAAACTTAACTGTAGAGGGATTTGGTATTTTGGCAAGCACGTTTTCTTTAATTAGTCTTATAGCGATTCCGGCTGGATCAATAATTCCTACAATCGTAAGTTTTGCAGGTTCTCATTTTGCAAAAGAAGATTATGGATCTGTCAAAGCGTTTTTTTTAAAAATTATAAAACCTCTCCTTATGGCAAGCATCGTTATGCTTTTTTGCTTCTTTGTTTTCGCAGGGTATATTGGAGATTTTTTTAAGATTGAAGATCGAACAATAATCGTGATCATTGGAATTAGCGTTGCATTTGCGTATATCGGTATATTGAGTAGCGGTTTGCTGCAGGCAAAATTAGCTTTTAAATATATTTCTTTTACAAATCTTATCGGATCTATATCGAAATTTGTGATTGGAGCGGGATTAGTTTTTTTGGGTCTTGGTGTAAAAGGCGCAGTATGGGCGGTATTTATTGCAGGATTAATCCCCTCGATTCTTGGTTTTATTTATCTTAAATCCGTCTTCATAAGTAAGATAAATAAGGCAAGTAAAACAAATTTTAAAAATATACTTTCTTATGGAATTTTTTCCTCTTTCGCAATGTTAGGAATGACATCTTTAATTTCGACAGACATTTTACTCGTAAAACATTTCTTTGATCCTTTGCAGGCTGGTATTTACGCGGGATTATCTCTGGTTGGAAAAGTAATCTATTTCTTTACGGGCGCTATCGGAGGCGTAATGTTTCCTCTTATTGTAAAAAAACATGCCAAAAATGAAAATTATAACAATATTTTTAAAATGGCAATTGCCATGGTCTTTATTCCTTCAGTTTTTATTTCCATATTTTATTTTTTATATCCAGATTTTTCGATAAGTTTTTTCATTAAGAATGAGATATATAGATCTGCGTCTGACTTGCTGGGCTTATTTGGAGTATTTATAACAATTTATTCTTTAATTACTCTTTTTGTGTACTATTTTTTATCTATAAAAAAAACCAAAGTATGCATTCCTGTTCTTACCGCCGCTCTGATTCAGTTATTGCTCATTACTCTTTATCATAGTTCTCTTTTTACAGTTGTTGCAATTTCTCTTTCGGTCGCATTAATTCTTCTTGCGACTCTTGTAATTTATTACATAAAAATTTATGGTGAATATAGGAAATTAAACAAGCAAGCCATGATTGGAGTGACTGGTCAAATCGGATATTAGTAATAGTATGGCAGGAAAATTTAATATTTGGTAACATTAAATCATTATGGAATTTATTACCTTAGTCAATAAAGATAGGGTAAGTCTTATTAAGGATATCTTGATGTATCCTCTTAAAGTTAACAGGGATGAATCGGGAATATTGGTTGAAACACTGAGAGCTGATTGGAAAGAAATTTATGGAAAGGGTAGGGAATTTGCAATGCAATATTTTTCCGTTACAGACAGCGGGATTGCGAGAGACGAAAAAGTCTGGCATTTTCATCCGCACCAAGAAGATAGATTTTTAGTTGCGTATGGAGAAATAGTAGTGGCTATAGCAGACAATAGAAGGGATTCGCAAACGTTTGGTCTTTTTAACCTTTTTCATATGAAAGCGGATACAGATCCCTATATTCTTCTAATTCCCAAAAAAACACCTCATGGTTTTTTGGTTGTCTCCAATATTCCTGCAGTATTGTTAAATTTCCCAACATCTTTATATAGCCTTAGCGAAGAACAGCGTATTTCCCATGAGAAAGCTGATGTTAAAGAATCCGATGGGTCTCCGTTCTCATGGGATCATGTGCGCAAAGAATTTTCACTGAAAAATGCTTCGAATGAGAGAGTCTAATTTATTATCTATTATCATTCCTGCCTATAAGCAAGAGAAAACAATAAAAAATGACATAGAAAGAATAGAGAATGTCATGAGTCATCTGCGCTATGATTATGAAATAATTGTTGTGGTTGACGGACTTATTGACGACACATTTAAAAATGCAAAAAAAATAAAATCTCCAAAAGTTACTGTCACAGGGTATCAGCATAACCATGGGAAGGGATATGCGGTTCGTTTTGGAATGGCTAAGGCAAAAGGGTCGATTGTCGCATTCATAGATGCAGGAATGGATTTGAACCCAAATGGCATCTCTATGCTGCTTGAATATTTTGAATGGCATAATGCAGATATTATTATAGGAAGTAAGCTTCATCTTGCTTCAAAAGTTAACTATCCAACTCAACGCAAAATTTTATCGTTTGGATATAGACTTCTTGTCAAGCTATTGTTTGGGCTTGCAGTTAAAGATACGCAAGTAGGAATGAAATTCTTCAGGAAAGAAGTACTGGAAGATGTTTTACCAAGGCTTCTTGTGAAAGATTATGCATTCGATATAGAAATCTTAGCTGTCGCATATAGACTAAAGTATAGAGGGATCTATGAAGCGCCCGTAGAACTTGAATTTAAAAATTCAAGCACAATAACATCTGCAAATTTTTGGAAGATAATACTTCGTATGCTGAGGGATACTCTTGCGGTTTTTTATCGGCTTAAAATTCTACGATATTATGACGATAGCAACAAGAGAAAATGGAAGTATGATCCGGAGTTGAATTTTAGAGTGAATACAGGATGAGAATCCTATATTATCTTAAAATTTTGATGAGGTAGGATAAATTTCACCCCCTTTTTACGTAAAGCGGCATTTTTCTTAATAATTTCCTCTGCGAAGTTCCATGCGAGAATTACAATATAATCAGGAATATCTGAGAACAATTTACCTTCATGATGAATGGGAATGTGCGTCCCTGGTAGGAATAAGCCTTGCTTGAAAGGGGTAGAATCAACAATATACCAAATATCTTTTGTGGTTATTTTACAATAATTAAGGAAAGTATTTCCTTTTGCAGGAGCACCATATCCAACAATTTTTCTTTTTTTCTTTTTAAGCTCGGAGAGAAGTTTTAGAAATGTATTCTTTCGTTCTTTAACATTTTTAGCGAATGTTCTATATGGAGTAAGCGTGTCAAACTTGTGCTTCAACTCCATCTTGATTAAATTTTCTACTTCTGGATAAAGTTTTGAATTTTTCTTTTTCTTTTGAACAAAAACCCTGAGAGATCCTCCGTCAAGATTCATTCTTTGTATAGAGAAAATTTCTAAAGGAGTATTTTCGAATAGCTTAACAAGAGTTCTAACGCCAAAATAAGAAAGGTGTTCGTGATAAACAGTATCAAATTCACAATTTTCTATGAAATCTACTAAATAAGGAAATTCGATAACAAAGATACCAGCGTCTGCTAATAAAATTTCTATTCCTTTAATAAATCCATGAATGTCATCAACATGAGCAAAAACATTAGTAGCGGTTATTGCTTTTGCTTTGCCATATTTCTTAACAACACTATTTGCAGTTTTTTGAGTGAAATAGTCGTTCACGGTAGCGATTCCTTTTAATTCTGCTACTTTTGCAAGATTAACCGAAGGGTCTATTCCTAAAATTTTTACTTCTAGTTGTGCAAAAACTTCAAGAAGGGAGCCATCGTTACTGCCAATATCTACGGCTAAATCATGCTCATTAAGGTTAAGCTTATTTTTGAGAGTAGTAGCGAGTTCATTAAAATGTTGTATTCTGGTTTTGGAGGCGGATGGGATATAGAGGTAGTTTTTAAACATTAATTTTGCAGGGACGACATCGCTTAGCTGAACCATCCCGCATTGTTGACATAAACATAGATTGAGAGGAAAAGCTTTTTCTTTTTTTGACAAGTTTTCTTTTTTAATAAAACTATTTGCAAGAGGCTGAGTTCCCAATTGACAAAATTCAACAAGGTATTTATTATTGCAAATTCTACAATTCATTTTTTTATTATAGCCGAATTTTTCCCAAAAACAAGAGGTACATCTGTTTACTTGTGATTGGACTTTTGGTATATTACATTAAACCATAGATTCAATGACAATATTAATATTTAATTGGCGTGACATAAAAAATCCTTCTTCTGGCGGGGCAGAAATATTAACTCATGAGCTAGCAAAATATCTGGTTAAAAAAAAGAACAAAGTCATCTTGTTTACAAGTAAATTTGAAGGTTCTTCCGATACTGAAGATATAGATGGGGTTACGATAATTAGGGATGGCTACTCTATTGCTCGTTATTTCTTTAATTCCGTTCATTATCTGGCTTTCAAGAGATATAGGACGCATTTTGAAGGGAAAATAGACCTTGTTATTGATGAGGTTCATGGGATTCCTTTTTTTACTCCATGGTATGTAAAAGAAAAAAAAGTCGCTCTTGTGTGTGAGGTGGCGGGAGACTTGTGGATAAAAATGTTCGGCTTATTGCTTGGAACAATAGGGCGAATGATAGAGATTTTCTATCTCCGTTTCGCATACAGCACTGTGCCTTTTATTGCTATTTCTAATTCCGTAGAGAAAGATCTTGTTAGAAATGGCGTAAATAGAAAGAATATCGCTGTTATTCCCGTAGGCGTAAGTATTCCTAGAATATTACCAAAAATTAACAGAGAAAAAAATCCAACGATAATTTTTTTGGGTCGGGTATCTAAGTCAAAAGGAATAGGAGACATAATTTCAGTAATGAATAAACTCTCCCTAAAGTATGAAGTAAAAATGTGGGTGTGTGGAAGACAAGATGTGTCTTACAAAAAAGAACTTCATGGGCTCGTTCGTAAGAACAATCTTGATTCCAAAATAACTTTTTTTGACTATATTACTGAAAAAGAAAAATTTGATCTTTTAAGCAAATCATGGATATTATTTCATCCTTCCAAAACAGAAGGATGGGGCATTAATGTAATTGAGGCGAATTCCATGGGTGTTCCTGCTGTAGGATATAATGTTCCTGGCCTTCAAGACTCCGTAAGAAATGGGGAAACGGGATTATTAACAAAAGAAAACTCAATAGATGGATTAACGGAAATGATCGAACGTTTAATTATTGATACAAAATTGTATAAAAAGCTTTCTGAAGAAGCTGTAAAATGGTCAAAAAATTTTACATGGGAAAAAACCGGTGAAAAAACATGGAAAATTTTAAAAGAAATTTATGAAAAATAAAATGCCTTCTCGTTTTCCAAGCATCACTGTAATTATTGCCACTTATAATTCTGAGAAGACCATCAAGGAGTGTTTAAAAAGTGTTAGATCGCAAGATTATCCTCAAGTAAAAATAGATATTCTTTTGGCGGATGGAGGCTCAACTGATAATACGCTTCGAATAGCTAGAAAATTTAATGTAAATATTGTTCCTGTTCCCCCGGAACTTCAAAATGCAGAATACAATAAAGGAATAGCCGTGAGGAAAGCAACAGGGGAGCTACTTCTAATGATTGATCACGATAATGTGCTTCCTCATGATTCATGGTTAATAAATATGGTCAGGCCGCTATTAGTTGAGAAAGATGTTGTTGGCGTAGAAACCTTAAGATATAAATATAACCCAAAGGGATATTTATTGGACAGGTATTTTGCTCTTTTTGGCGGAGATCCATTTTCATTTTATTTGGGTAAATTGGATCGATTAGCATACTTATATGCAGAATATAATTTATTGGGTTCAGCTATAGATAGGGGAAGCTATTATATCGTCAATTTTAAACCAAATAAAATTCCTACACTTGGCGCGAATGGCTTCTTAATTCGTAAAAACATATTAATGAAGCATGCGTTGGTTGATGAAAATCATTTTTTTCATATTGATGTGAATGTGGATTTAATAAAAAAGGGATTTAATACATACGCTTTCATAAAAGATGATATCCTACATCTTACAGGATACAAGAATTTATCCAGTTTTCTATATAGACGAAAACTTTTCATGGAGCAATATTACACAAAAAATATGAATAGAAGATATAGTGTCTTTATGTCTTCTGATAAGCTTAGGCTTCTAATATTCATTATATATTCAATTACGTTTATTAAGCCGACATTAGATGCGTTAAGAGGGTATACTAAAATTCGAGATTTTGCTTGGTTCTTGCATCCCCTGTTATGCTTTACATTGTTTTCTATATACTCTTTTGTTGTGATAAAGTCATTCATAAAAAAATATGTTTAAAAATAAATTTAATGGCAAAAACATTCTTGTTACGGGAGTAAGTGGCTTTATCGGAAAGCATTTAGCCGTTAGGTTATCTCAATTGGGAGCACATGTATATGGGCTATCACTGCGATCTTCTTTTCCGCAAATATATAAAGTAGATATTTGTGACTACAAAAAAATCGATCAATTTATCAAAGATAAAAAAATAGAAATTTGTTATCATCTAGCTGGAGAATCAATTGTTGAGTCTGGCAAAAATGACCCATATTCAACATTCAGAGTGAATATTGATGGTACTCTTAATATTTTGGAAATTGGAAGAAAGAGAAATCTTGAAAGAGTTATAGTTGCCTCTTCTTCGCATGTCTATGGGGAAAATGAAGTTCCCTATTTTGAGAGCTATACGCCAAAACCTTCCCGGCCATATGAAACTTCAAAGGCCTGTACTGATCTTATTGCTCAGTCATATGCTGATACATACAAATTACCTGTTCTTATTCCTCGATTTGTAAATATTTACGGTCCTGGGGATTTAAATTTTACTCGTTTAATTCCTAAAACTATGAGGAAAATTATTACAGAAAATGAAGTAGAACTATGGGGCGGAAATGCGATTCGAGATTTTCTCTATATTGATGACGCAATTAATGGATATGTAGACTTAGCGAATATTGATATCTCAACTATTGAGGAAAACAGAATATTTAATTTTGGTGGCGGGAATACAATTACAGTGAATAATTTGGTACAAAAAATTATTAAAATTTCAAGAAGAACAGTATCGCTTATAAAAACAGATGAAATTCGGGAAGATGAAATTAAATCCCAATATGTCTCATTTGTCAAAGCACAAAAACTTCTAAAATGGAAGCCAACATTCTCTCTCAATGACGGATTGAGCAGAACATTTGAGTGGTATGAGGACTATCTAGCGAAGGGAAATTAAAATATGAGAAATGAACCTCTGATATCGGTAATTATAGTAAATTGGAATGGGAAATCCATATTAAAAGATTGTTTGGATGCGATTACAAAAGTAAATTACATAAAGCTTGAAATATTGCTTGTCGATAATGCCTCTGTTGATGGCTCTCTTGAATTTGTTAAAAAAAACTATCCTTCTATAAAAGTTTTCGTTAATAAAGAAAATCTTGGAGTAGGTGGAGGATTTGAGGTCGGCTTGAGGAAAGTAAAAGGTCAAGCAGTGTTACTACTTAATACAGATGCAATTATCCAGAAGAATCTATTAACTAATCTAGTTAAGGTACTTTATTCTGATAAGAAAATTGGAGCAGTTCAGCCCAAGCTTGTATTATATCCAAATAAGAACTTAATCGACTCAATTGGATGTTTCTTTTTATCAACCGGAGATCTGTATCATTTTGGTCGGGAGAAAAATCCAAACGAGCCCCCATACAACAAAAGAATGGAAATTTTTTCTACCAAAGGAGCATGCATGCTTATAAAAACAGAAGTGCTCAATAAGATAGGATTATTCGATAAGGATTTTTTCGCTTATTTCGAAGATACGGATTTTTGTATAAGGATGTTGCTGGCAGGATACAATATTCTGTATGATCCCACAGAAACGGTTTTTCATAGAGGAGGATATACATCAAAGAATATCATGCGCTCCAATATTCTATTCCATTCGTATAAAAACAGAATAAATTCATATCTCAAGAATTTTTCTATTAAATATTTAGTCAAAGTATTGCCGCTTATGCTGTTTTTGTATCAGATAGTTTTTTTTGGATATATCCTTACAGGAAGATTCCAATATGCCCTTGCGGTGCAAAAAGGAATTATCTGGAATTTAATTAACTTAAAATCAATTTTAAAAAAGAGAAAATATATTCAGAAGAACATTAGAAAAATTTCAGATGATGAATATATTCCCCGTTTAACGAAGAATGTAGACTTTATGTATTATTGGTATCAATTTTTTGGAGGACTAGGAAAATACAAAGATTGATATTCCGGTAAAGTTTTTGTTTATTATGAAAGCTCCTTTGGTGTCAGTTGTTATTGTAGGATATAACGCCAAGCATTTTTTGCCCGAATGTCTTGGTTCATTGATAAAGGGTGCTTATAAAAATATAGAAATATTATATGTAGATAATGGATCAACAGATGGCACATCCGAATATATTAATAAATATTATCCACAAATAATACTTATTAAAAATTCAAAAAATGTCGGTTTTTCACCTGCGCATGAGGGCATTCTGGCAAAAGTAAAAGGTGACGCGGTTCTCCTTCTTAATACGGATACGATTGTAGAAGGGAATTTGCTTAAAGAATTAATTAAAGTACTTTATGAAAGAAAAGATACCGGAGCAGTGCAGCCCAAAGTTCTCATGTATCCCGATAAAAACAAAATTGATTCAATTGGTGCCTTTTTTTTGAACAATGGGCTTCTTTATCATTTTGGATATGAAAAAGACTATAATCGTTCCATATACAATAAGCCAATGGAAATATTTTCAACAAAGGGTGCAGTTATGCTCATTAAAAAAGAGGTGTTGGATAAAGTCAGTTTTCCAAAGTATGGCAATCATAGGGCAAGTATTTTTGACCAAGATTATTTCACTGCATTTGAAGATACGGATTTAGCTATGCGTATTTGGCTTGCAGGATATAGAATTTTATATGTCCCAAGTGCAAAGACATATCATATAGGAGGGGGAACGGTAATGAAAATGATACGATCATTTATTATATTTCATGGAGAAAAGAATAGGATAGCGACCTACATAAAAAATTTATCACCGAAGTATCTTTTTAAAGTATTACCCCGTTTTCTTATTATGCTTCAACTTGAATTTTTTGCCTATTTATTCATAAGAAGGAGATTAGATGTAGCTTTAGCCGTGCAAAGAGCTATTCTTTGGAATATTTTCCATCTTAATGAAATATTAAAAAAAAGACATTATGTACAAACCCGTATACGGGTAGTAGATGATGAGAGCTTTATTCCATATCTTACAAAGAAAGTTAGACTCTCCTATTACTATTATCTTGTGATAGGATTAGGAGGATATAAAGATTAAGTTTATTTTTATGGCAAAATTAAAATTTACTATCTTGTCTTTCGCTTTTTTGATAATAGCTGTATTGTTCTCTGTAGGATATAATTTGTATACAAAAAAAATTCCTTTATTAACACTACAGCATAGCTATTCAAAAGAAATACTTACAATTTCAAGAAAGGGTGAGCTTTTGGCTGGAGACAAGGTTATTGGTGAGTTTAAATCGGAGGATAATTTTTTAGGAATAGTAGGAATTCGATTTTTGATCCATGGAAAAGTAAAGAACGATTCTTATGTCTTTCGAATAAAAGAAAAATCAGATAAAGGGTGGTACCATAAAAACACCTATAAAGCAAAAGAATTTGGTGGATATCCTCTTTTTCCATTTGGATTTCCCGTAATTACTAACTCTAAGGGTAAAATATATTATTTCGAACTAGAATCTTTATCCGGAATATCGGGGGATGCAGCGGGCATCAGCGCGATTGAGCCGGTTATTGTTATCAGAAATGTGTTTAGCAAAGCATATCTTTTGGATCATAAAAAAGAATTACCGTTATTTCTATTCAAAAAAGTTAAAGAGATTAGCCAGGAAACAAACATACTGTACTACTTCATAGCAATATATGTACTTTTGGTTCCATTGTTGTTTATTAAAATTACATTACCTAAAATAAATGTTATTCCTGCTTTAAGCAAATTTGAAAGTCAGCTCGCTAAGAGACTTGGAGATAAATCTAAACGAGAAGCATATTTGGTTTTGCTATTTTTTATAAAACTACAGACAATTGCATATAAGATGTATAAGGTTTTTGTGATAATATTATTCTTTATTTTAAGAAAGCTATATTTTTTTCATCAATGGTTGGGAAAAGAGTAATAAGATACTACAATAGGAAAGTATGATACCGCTTATTAAGTCAACTTTTTATAATGAAAAGGCGACAAAAGACACTTTGTGTAAATTTATTAAAAAATCTGAAAAACTTAGTATTGGAGTCGAGTGCAAAAAATTTGAACACAATTTTGCAAAATACCAAGGCAGAAAACATTGTGTATTAGTAAATAGCGGGAGCTCTGCAAATCTTGCTCTTATTCAATCACTTTTAAATTTAGGGAGAGTAAAAAAGGGTGATTTTGTTGGTTTTTCAGCTATTACGTGGTCTACGAATGTTATGCCTCTTATTCAGCTTAATTTAAAACCGATACCATTAGATGTAGAGTTAGATACGCTAAATGTTTCAAGTAAAACACTATTGCAAACGCTAAAAAAATATCCACTTAAAATGCTTTTTATCACCAACTTGTTGGGTTTTTGTGATGATATTGATGAAATAACCACAGTATGTAAACAGAAGAAAATTATTCTTATCGAAGATAATTGTGAATCTTTAGGGACAGTATACGGAGGTAAGAAATTAGGAAACTTTGGCCTAGCTAGCACATTTTCATTTTATGTGGGGCATCATATGTCAACTATAGAGGGAGGAGCGATTTGCACAGACGATGAAGATCTAGAGACCATGCTGCATTTAGTAAGAGCGCATGGATGGGACAGAAATCTTACGGAAAATAAACAACTCAAGATACGAAATAAACATAATGTTAATTCAACCTTTTATTCTCGCTATACATTTTATGATTTAGGCTATAATCTTCGAGCAACGGAAATCAATGGATTTATAGGTAATTTGCAGATCAAATATTTAAATGAAATTATCGAAAAAAGAAATAATAATTTTTTCAAAATGGCGCTTCCAATCTATAACGCAACAAAAAAATATTATCCTATCAAATATAATCATATAGATTTTTTATCTAATTTTGCCATCCCTGTCATTTGTCGGACAAAGGAAATTCGAAATGAACTTGTGGAGAAATGTAAAGACAAAATAGAAATAAGACCAATTGTAGGAGGAGATATGGTAATGCAGCCATTTTTTAGAAAGTATATTTCTTATGCAAATAATTTTATAAACCCAAACGCAAAACTTATTCATGAGCAGGGTTTATATTTTGGAAATAATCCGGAGCTCACAGAAAAAGAAATTAAAGAAATTATTGGCGTTTTCACTTCTTAATTTTTATGAATCGAAAACCATCTCAAGCATTTTGGAAAGATAAAAAAGTTTTAGTTACTGGGGGAACAGGGTTTATTGGTAGTTATGTCGTTGAAAATTTGGTTTCTCTTGGATCGAAAGTTACCGTATTCGATCGAATGAACAAGGGTGTTATAAAAAATATAGAGTATCTGAAAAATAAAGTAAAATTTGTTAGCGGTGATTGTACTAACATAATCGATGCAAAGAACGCGTGTAAAGATCAGGAAATTGTATTGAACCTTGCTGCGCATGTTGGAGGCATTGAGTACAATATTTTCCATCAAGCGACAATGTTAAGGGATAATCTGCTTATTGCAACAATAATGCTTGATGCCGCTTTGGCAAATAAAGTTGAGCGTTTTCTTGTTGTTTCTTCTGCTTGTGTATATCCCAGAGAGTGCAAAATTCCAACACCTGAAACAGAGGGATTTATCTTCGAGCCGGAGCCGACCAATGGGGGATATGGCTGGGGAAAGAGGATGGCGGAGTTGCTTGGAAGATATTATGCTCAGCAATTTGGGATGAAGGTTGGAATTATCAGACCATATAATTGTTATGGACCGCGAGATAATTTCGATCCCAAAGTATCTCACGTCATTCCGGGATTAATAAAAAGAGTATTGAGTGGAGAAAGTCCAGTTGTTGTGTGGGGATCAGGACGCCAAACGCGTGCATTCCTATATGTAGAAGATTTAGCAAGAGGAATGATTCTAGCGATTGAAAGATATCCTGTGCCGGATCCGATAAATCTTGGAGCAGACGAGGAAGTGTCAATAAAAGATCTTGTTGGAAAAATAGTTTCAATTAGTGGAAAAAAATCAAAGATAAAATTTGATCTCTCTAGGTCGGATGGGAGTCCCAGGAGAAATAGCGATAATAAAAAAGCAAAAGAAAAACTTGGATTTCAAGCCGAAGTTTCGCTCAATGAGGGATTGAGGCGAACGATTCAATGGTATACTAGCCTGCATAAATAGTTCGCTTGTTCTTGTGTTTTTGCTTCACAATAGGATACAATAATATTTAATAGAAATTAGTAGGTTATTAAAAAGCCCTAGATTGTCGCTGAAGCAATCTGGTTTCTGCAGTTGTAAAATTTCTCAATGAATAAAAAAACTCATTATAAACAGCAGCTTAATTATTTCCAAAAGGAGTTTTCTGCCGTTTCCCGCTATGAGCTTGCCTTTTGGAAAAGAAGTTATGTTCAGAAAATAAAAGAATACCTTCTGGATAAGGATTTTAAAAATAAAACTCTTCTTGATATAGCAACTGGTAGCGGATATGTGGCGGTTGAAATGGCAAAATATGGGGTAAATGTGATAGCATGTGATATGAGTGATCAAGCAATAGCTAATTTAAAAAAATATAAAAAACAATACTCTCTAAAAAATTTGAAACTACTGGTATGCAAGGCGGAAAACATACCTCTTGTGGATAATTCAGTTGACTATGTTGTTGCCAATGCCATTCTTGAACATATCCCTGACGAAAAGCAGGTGGTTTTGGAATGGAAAAGAGTTTTGAGAAATAATGGAAAAATGTTTATTACAGTACCTCTTTCTTTAAGACATATCTGGCCGTTTCTATGGCTAATAAATATTTTTTATGACAAACATCTAGGTCATCTACGAAGATATGATCGAAAAAGTCTAAAAGAGAAATTTCAGTTAAAAGTCTTGAAAGTATTTTATACGGGACATCTGATCAAGGTATTGGGGGTTATATTTTCGGCATTAATAGGAACTCATAAGTTCGATGAGTTTTTAGAAAAACAAGATAGTAAAAAGCAAAATATTCAGTATGGAGCCAATAACATTTCTATAATTTTTAAAAAATGATTGACAAGGGTAAGTCAAAAAAATAGGATCGTTCCTTATGAGTCTCAAGATTTCTTCTTTTGTTATTGTATCGCATATTTACACTACGGGTCCTGCTTTTAGATTGGAAGAGTATCTTCAGGAGAGAGTCAAAAACTTGATATTTATCGGTCATCCCTTTTCTTACGCAAGCGATACTGCTTCTTTTTTAAGAGTTTATAGAAATGGAAAGCTTGTTAAGGAGAAAAAATTTATTAAATGGAATGGTCCGGAGCTATCTTTTTATTTCAAAGATATTTTTCTTACTTTATGGTGGATATTAAGATTTTCTCCAAAAGCTGACTATTTTATTGGTGTGGATAATTTGAATGTTTTTAGTGGATTTATTTTAAAATTAATCGGAAAAATCAGGCGTTTAATTTTTTATACCATAGATTATGCTCCCAACCGTTTCGAAAACAAAGTTTTAAATTCCATCTATCATTATTTAGATAGATTTGCGGTTAGAAAAAGCGATAAGGTATGGAATCTTTCTCCGATAATGGCTAGGGAGAGAGAGAAAAGAGGCGTAAATTCAGCATATATAAATAAGCAAATAGTGGTTCCAATCGGAGCAGATATTTCAAAAAAGATATTAAGTTTTGACAAGATTGATAGGCATAAAATAGTATTTATGGGGCATTTAAGAGCAGGGCAGGGCGTAGAATTATTAATAAATGCAATGTCTGAAATTATAAAAAGAGTGCCAAAGGCGCACCTTCTCATAGTAGGTGGAGGGCCATTGGAAGATAAATTAAAAAAAATAGTAAAGAGAAAAATGCTTGCTCAGCATATTGAATTCACAGGATTCGTTAAGGAATACTCGAATGTAGAGAAATTTTTAAGCAACGCCGCCGTAGCAGTCGCGCCTTACGTAGATGATGGAAAAACTTACACGAGATATACAGATCCGGGCAAGCCAAAAGATTATTTAGCAAGCGGAATACCCGTTGTTATAACAAAGGTTCCACAAGTAGCTTACGAGATAGAAGAAAACGAATGTGGAATTGCAATTAATGATGATAAGGAAGAATTGATAGAGGCGATTATTACATTGTTAACAAATGAAAAAATGCTATATAAGTTTAGAGTTAATTCAATCGAAATGGCAAGAAAATACACATGGGATAAGGTTTTCGAGAAGGCTTTAAAAGAAACATTATAAAGCATTTGGGAGTGTCTCATATTTAACTGAAATATTTCGAATACTTGTTTTTTGAAATAAGAATAGATACAATATGCTTTATAGATTATGGCAAAGTATTTTACAGTTATTACGCGATGCAGATTGTGTCAGTCAGCAAAGCTTGTTTCCGTTGTATATATAAAACCTCAATATATTGCGTCTACTTTTGTAAAAACCAATACCAACAACCCAAAAGCAAAAATAAAAATACCCATGACTCTTCTTTTATGCGGTAACTGCGGGCTTGCGCAGCTGAGAGAAACTGTAGAGCAAAATCTTTTGTATGAAAATTATTTTTATCGGTCGAATGTAAGCAATACGATGAATAAGGATTTAAGAGATGTTGTAGCTGAGGTAATAAGTAAAGTTTCATTAAAAAAAGGCGACATGATTTTGGATATTGGTTGCAATGACGGTTTAATGCTGACATTTTTTCCGGAAAATTTACAAAGAGTCGGTATTGATCCTGCAAAAAATATTGACTGGAGTCATTTGCCTGACTCAATAAAAATTGTAAACGATTATTTTCCCAGCTCCCAGCTAAAGAATAACTCCTTTAAAATTATTACAACCACAGCTATGTTTTACGATCTTAATGATCCCAATAGCGCAGTGAAACAAATAAAAAATATCCTCAAAAAAGACGGTGTCTTATGTATCCAAGTGAGCTATCTTTACGATACGATAAGGGATATGAATTTTTACGATATTTGCCATGAACATCTTGAATATTATTCTCTTAAAACGCTAATGTATCTTATGAAGAAGAATGGGATGGAAATATTTGATGCCTCAACGAACGCGGTAAATGGAGGAAGCTTAAGAGTTCTCGTAGCTCATAAGGAGGCTAAAAGACAGAAATCCGAAAATCTCAGATATCTTCTTTTGAAAGAGGAAGCCTTTAGACTGGAAGATCCAAAGACATATGATGTTTTCTCAAAAATTATTGATATAAGCGCAAAGAGGGTAAGAAATTATATTAAAAAACAAAAGGGTTTAGTTATCGGCTTAGGCGCTTCCACAAAGGGAAATGTTTTATTGCAGTTGTGTAAAATAGGTAAAAAAATGCTTCCCTATATTAGCGAGCGAAATCCGTTTAAGGTAGGATTGCGAACACTTGGCACAGATATGCTTTTGATATCCGAAGAGGAAGCGAGAAAGAAAAAGCCGGTTTGTATGTTTGTAGTTCCTTGGAATTTTAGAACAGAGATTCTTGAACGAGAAAAAGAGTATATAGAAAGAGGCGGAAAACTTCTTTTTATTATGCCATATCCATATGTGATAGATAAAAATGGAGAAATCAAACTTTAAAGTTATTCATGAGAAAATTCCGCTACAATAATATTTTGTTATATACCAGTCATCAATGGTGCGGAAACATTGAAGAATATTTTTCTCAGAATTCAGAAAAACTTCTTGCGTTTTTGCTTATGCCGAGAATGCAAAGCAGGGATAATGTTTTGCGTATTTATGAAAAGGGGAAATTGGTAAAAGAAAAAAACATTAGCTTATCGAAAAATATTTTCCTCTACTATTTTTTGTGGTATACGCATTATATTAAGGCAATCTTTACGTATATCCCGAGAAATGAAAGACTTATTGTTGTTTCGGGTCAACCCTATCATCTTTTCTTTATGACTTTCCAGAAGCTTTTTAGAAAACTCACATTTGTTTATTGGATTGCTGATTATTTTCCGCCAATCAATCCCGTCTTGCGTTTGTTTGAAAAGCTTAAGGCATTTTATCATAAGAATATTGACTATGCGTGTTATCTTGGTGACGGAGTAAATAATATTATGAATGGAAAGATTATGACAACAGGCAGAAAAAGAACAATTATTTGGGGAGTTAAGCCAAAAAATATAAAACGAAATCTTATGGAAACTAAACATACTATTCTTTTTGTTGGAGTGGTGCGTTCGACAGTAGGACTTGAGATTGCATACGAATTTTTAAAAGCAAACAAAACATATAATCTTAAAGTAGTTGGCGTATGTGACGAAGCGCTATATAAACGACAAATAGCGATGATAGAAAACTATGGTATCGATAAGCAAGTTTACTTTCCTAATCGATTTTTTTTTGATGACGAACTGAATGAAATTTCCAAAGGATGTTTTGTGGGAATAGCGCTTTATTCTATTGACAACGCATCAACAATTTATTACGCCGATCCAGGGAAAGTAAAGGCATATACGGAAATGGGTCTACCCGTAATTATGACGAAAACCTCAAGCATAGCGCCATATATAGAAAAATTTAAAGCAGGAGAGGTAATAGTTAGGGATGCAGCATCATTAAAAAAGGCTCTTGAAAATATACAAGGAAATTATAAATTATATATGAATGGAGTCGCGAAATTTAATAGATATTTTTATTTCGAAGATTATTATCGTAAAGGATTTAAATTTTTAGAAAAAATCTATGACTCAGGAAATATTATATAGCATACTCTAACATTAACCTTATCAGTATTATGTTTAAGAAAAATAAAAATTCCTTATGTCCGGTTTCGATTGTTATCGCTCATCGAAACTCTTCATCGACAATTTTATATACCTTACGAGGAATAAAAAAACAAACATATCCCATAAGAGAAGTTATTATTGTTGATAACCATTCTACTGATGATTCATTTGACAAAATACGAAAATTTTCTTCTAAGAATAAGTCATTAAGCATAAAAATTATATTTCAATCAAAGAATAGAGGCGTAAGCAGTAGCTTTAATTTAGGCGTTAAGGCTTCGAAATCTGATGGGGTAATTATTATGCATGCAGATGGCGCCTTGCCCTCCAGTAAGGAGGTTGGTCTTTTAATGTCACCGGTTATTCAAGGGGATGATAATATTGCTGTTATTGGATCAATAACTCTAATGCCAAAATATGTTTGGAATAAATATAATTTTTGGGAGAAATGTCTGCTTGCGAGGTCCGTTGACAAAGAGGTAGAAGGTTTTAATGGTAAATTTAATTATGTTAATAAAAAATTATATTTAAAAGTGGGAGGATTTGATGAAAAAATCTTTTGGGGAGAAGACGCTGATTTCATAATGAGAATTAAAAAAATAGGCAAGGTTGTGGAGACAAATGCGCGCGTTATACACCTCCATTATATGGGAGATAACTATTCTATAGTGGATTGGGTTCTTAACCGAAAATTACTTGCCAGAGATTATGGTAAAGTAATAAGAATGCATAAATTTAATTTGCCTTTAGGTATATTATTGGTATTGATAAAACCTGCTTTAGCTTTTGCTTCTTTTATTCCATTTCTTTTTCCTTATAATTTTTTGACTATGATTATTTTCTCCTTTTTATACATGCAAATAATGTATGCAACGCGTGAAACACTTTTAAACCCTCGGATATTTTTGCTTCCATTTATATCAATTGCCTTAATTTATTATGAAACATTTTGGATGCTCGAACAGCTCCTTTCTCCAGTAAAAAAATGGGAGGGGGTTAGATGAAAACTGTTATTTTGTGTGGAGGAATAGGTTACAGGCTCAAAGAGGAGACAGAGTTTAAGCCAAAACCCATGGTTCAAATTGGGGGTAAGCCTATTCTATGGCATATAATGAAAATCTACGCTCATTACGGATTTAATGATTTCATTATAGCGTTAGGATACAAGGGAGATTATATAAAACAATATTTTCTTAATGAGAAGAATATGGTTCATAATTTTAATCTTGATACATTAAGCGGAAAAACAAGAATAATAAGGAATGGTGCTCAATCGGAAGATTTTAAAATAACCTTTGTTAATACAGGGGAAGAAACATTGCCCGGAGAAAGAATATTGAGAGTAAAAGACTATATACCTAAAACCGATGAAAACTTTATGGTCACTTATGGCGACGGCGTATCGGATCTTAATGTTAAAGAATTAGTAAAATTTCACATAAAACAGGGGACAATTGGAACCGTAACGGGTGTTCATCCGCGAAGTAGATATGGGCTCTTAACTGCCGACAAAAATAAAATAGTAACTTCTTTTATCGAAAAACCTGTTTTAAAAGAAAGAACAAATGGGGGATTTATGGTTTTTAAAAGGAATTTTTTTAATTACATAAATCCTGCAGAGCTCGAGCACGAGGCCTTAAAAAGATTAGTTGCGAAAAAGCAACTATCGGTTTATGTTCACGATGGCTTTTGGCATTGCATGGATACATATCCGGATGTAGATAATTTAAATAGGCTTTGGCGGGAGGACCCAAAATGGAAAGTATGGCAATAACAAGGAATCAATGGGTAGAAAAAAAAGATTTAAACTATATTCTGAAAAAATCCAGTGAGGAATTACAAATTCTTGCAGGTAAAAAATTATTACTTACGGGCGCTGGCGGTTTTCTAGGATATTATTTTATTAAATCAATTCTTGCATGGAATGATAATAATCCTAAAAAATCAATACAGCTTACGAGTTTAAGCACTTTTAGAGATGGTATACCTGAATGGCTGAATTTGTTAAAAGGCAGAAAGGATTTAATAATTCTAAAAAAAGACATAACAAAATATACACTTCCCACAAGTCTAATATTTGATTATATTATCCATGCTGCGTCATTTGCCTCACCAACTGTTTTTAGGCAATATCCGGTAGAAACAATTAATGCAAATGTTTTGGGTTTATATAAAATATTGGAGTATATGCTTCAAAGAAAGAAGAAAAAGCGTCCATTTTCAGGCTTATTGTTTTTCTCATCAAGTGAAATATATGGAGATCCAACAGAAGGAAATATTCCGACTCCGGAAACATATCGCGGAAATGTATCCTGTACTGGTCCTCGAGCTTGCTATGATGAATCAAAGAGATTTTGCGAAACACTATGTATAAACTATGCAAAATCGTACGGTCTTCCCATAAAGTCTGCCCGCCCCTTTAATAATTATGGCCCTGGTATGAAAATTACAAATGGTAGGGTAGTTGCAGATTTCTCAAAAAATATTCTGGAGAATAAAGATATTATTATGTTTTCAGATGGCAGTCCGTCTAGAGTATTCTCCTATATTGCTGATGTTATTGTTGGTTATTTTAAAATACTAACAAAAGGTAAGGCAGGAGAGGCGTATAACATCGGAATTGAGGGACCTGAAATATCAATATTAAATTTAGCAGAAAGAATGGTCGAGATTGGGAAAAAGAATTTTTTCTACACAGGAAAAATAGTAATTAAAAAAAATAAAGACGAAAATTATTTAACAGACAATCCTGATCGCCGCCAGCCATTGTTATGTAAGGCAAGAAAAGAGTTGGGATATGATCCGCGAATCTCTATTGATGAGGGCTTACGAAGAGTTTTATATTGGTACAAGAATACTTATTATAAGGTTTGATTTTATGAAAATAGCTATTATTGGAACTGGTTATGTGGGGTTGGTAACAGGGGTATCTTTGGCCAATTTAGGGCATAGAATAATTTGTGTCGGCAGAAATAAAGAAAAAATATTCAGTATTAATAGCGGTAAGTCACCTTTTTTCGAGCCGGGATTAGATTCTCTGCTTGGGAAACTTGTGAAAAAAGGCTTGATTACTGCAGCGGACAATCTCGGGAAAAGCGTAGCGTCCAGCAATTTTACGATTATAGCTGTTGGAACACCAACGATAAAAGGAAAAATTGATTTATCGGAAATTACAACAGTGTCAAAACAGATCGGAAAAGCTTTAAAAAATATTAAGGAATATCATGTTGTTGCTGTAAAATCCACCGTTGTTCCCGGAACTACAGAGTTAACAGTTAAGCCCTTGCTCGAGAGATATTCAGAAAAAGTTATTGGTAAAGATTTTGGTCTCTGCATGAACCCTGAATTTTTACGGGAGGGAAACGCAGTGACAGATGCGCTTAATCCCGATAGGATTGTCATAGGACGGTATGATAATAAAAGCGGAATATGTTTTTCAAAAATCTTTGACAAATCTCCATGCCCTAAAATTCTTACAACCCTTAGAACTGCTGAAATGACAAAATATGCGGCAAATTCATTACTTGCTACTATGATAAGCTATTCAAACGAAATTTCCCGCATCGTAGAGAATGTTGGAGACATAGATGTTGTTGATGTTTGGAAAGGTGTCCATTTGGATGGAAGGCTTTCTCCTGTCGTAAGCGGTAAAAGAATTAGGCCTGGTTTTCTAAATTATATTTTGTCTGGTTGCGGATACGGAGGAAGTTGCTTCCCGAAAGATACAAAAGCTTTGCTTAATTTTTCCAAGCGAAATGGGTATACGCCTTCACTTATTCAAAGCGTTGTTTCGATAAATGAAACCCAGCCTGAAAGATTAATAGCGCTTCTTTCGAAAGAATTTGGTAGTTTAAGGAATAAAAAAATAGCGGTTTGGGGATTGACTTTTAAGCCCGATACAGATGACATAAGGGAATCGCCTGCCCTATCTGTAATAAAATTACTTGATAGAGAAGGCGCAAAGATTGCATGTCATGATCCAATGATCAAAAAAATAAAGGGGAAACTTACGCACCTTCCAATTGAAATAAATGAGTCAGCATTAGGCGCAATTAAAAATGCGGATGGATTAATTGTTGTGACGGCTTGGGGTGAATACGGGAAATATCTTCCGGAAACTTTTATTAAGGATATGAAAAGGCCAATTATTGTTGATGGCAGACGAATATTTAATAAGGAAAAATTTGAAAAAGCAGGAATAATATATAAGGGAATAGGTTTGGGAAATTAACATGAGTAAATTTTAAAAAAACAATTTTATGAATAAGCATAAATTATTAAAATCAGCAAATAATGTTAGGAAAAGTATTATGGATATGGCATATACTGCTCAAAGTGCGCACGCTGGAGGATCATTGTCATGCGTTGATATTTTGACGGTTTTATATTTTTCAATAATGAAAATTAATCCCCAAAAGCCCCTTGACCCTACGCGTGACCGCTTAATTTTTAGCAAAGCACATGATTGCAAGGCGCTTTATGCTGTCCTTGCCGAGAAGAGTTTTTTTAATAGCGAAAAACTTAATACTTATGAAATGGATGGTGGTTTGCCTGGTCATTCAACAAGAAATATCGTGCCCGGGATTGAGGCTTCCGCAGGTTCTCTTGGACATGGGCTATCAATTGCCACGGGTATTGCTTATGCAAAAAAACTTGATAAAAAATCACAAAAAGTTTTTGCAATTTTATCAGACGGAGAATGTGATGAAGGGTCAACATGGGAAGCAATTCTTTTTGCGGGACACCATAAGCTGGATAATCTAATCGCAATTGTTGATTATAATAAATTACAGGCATACGGAAGAATTAGTGAGGTTTTGGAGCTCGAGCCTTTTGCTGACAAATGGAAAGCATTTGGTTGGGAAGTAAGGGAAGTAGATGGACACAACATTGATGGAATAGAGTCCATTCTGATTAATCTTCCTTTTAGAAAAGGCAAACCGTCAGTTCTGCTCGCACATACCATCAAAGGATATTTAGGCGTTAAGAAATATGTTGACCAAGTCTCATCCCAATACAAACCCCCCACAGAAGAAGAATACGAAAAGGTTTTAGGGGGTATGAAATGAGGATCGCTTTTGTAAATACATTGCATAAATTAGCCGCGAAAAATCCGAATATTATCTTAATAACCGGGGATTTAGGATTTTCCGTATTTGAAAATTATATTAGAGAATTTCCTAGGCAATTCCTTAATGCCGGAGTTGCCGAGCAAAATATGACGGGGATTGCGGCCGGAATGGCAATGGAAGGAAAAATTCCTCTTATTTATTCTATTGTTCCGTTCGTTACAATGCGAAACTTTGAACAAATCAGAAATGATATTTGCTACCAAGGTTTAAATGTGAAGATTGTTGGAGTTGGCGCAGGTTATTCATATGGTATGTATGGTCATACCCATTATGGACTTGAGGACATGGGAATTTTGCGGACGATTCCCGGCATTACTATTATTGCCCCAGGGGATCCTGTAGAAACAGAACTTGCAACGATTGCTGCATTAAAAACTCGCGGACCTGTTTACATTCGTCTTGGAAAAGCGGGTGAACCGTTAGTCCACAAGATTCGTCCAAAATTTGAAATAGGAAAAGGGATTGTTATTACTGAGGGAAAAGACATCATGCTTCTCGCTTGCGGAACAATGTTGCCGGTGGCGCTTGAAGTCTCAGATATATTAAAAAATAAATATTCCGCTAAGGTTGTCAGCATGCATACTATAAAACCCATTGACGATGTTCTAATAAAAAATCTTTCAAGAAAAATGAAAGGAATCTTTACTCTTGAGGAACATGCTGCAATCGGTGGTCTTGGAAGTGCAGTAGCAGAAGTACTGGCGGAAAACTGTCTGAATGTGGTTTTTAAACGGTTCGGGACGCCTGATCATTTTAGTAAAGTTTCAGGTAAACAAAAGTATATGCGGGAACAAAATGGTTTGTCGGCAAAAATCATTGCAGGTGAAATTGTTAAAAAAATAAACTAGTCTTTATTTTTTGGCGAGTTTTTTCTTCCAATAAACATCACGGCAGGACTAAAGATGTATGTTTCAAATCCGTGGTCCCCGAATAATATCCGTAGAATGGGATTAATCAAGTATTCAAGATAACAAACTGCCTTGAGTAGATAATATCTTGCATTTTTTTTCTCCATTGGAAATCGGAATTTAAATGTTCCATAATTTTTGCAAAATAATTTTTCAATACGCGGATCACGACACGCTTCTTCAAGCTTGTCTTCATTCATTACTTTCAAGTTGTGAAGCGGGATAAGCTCAGGCCTTAAGAATTTTGTTTTGAGCAAATTAAACCCTCTAAAACGCGGTATTTGAATTATTACATATCCGCCGGGTTTTAAAATATCGTAGTGTATTTTAGCTGCTTTTCTAGGAGGTAATATGTGCTCTAAAAATCCGTAAGAAAGCACTACATCAAAATAATTTTTGTATTTTGTCAGGAATTTTTTATCAAACGCGTCGGCCACAATGGTTTTGATTCCATTTTTTTGAGCAATCATTGCCGCTTCTTCTGAATATTCAATACCAATTGGCTCCATGTTAAGCATTTCCGCAAACTTTTTCAGTAATTTTCCGTCTCCGCCGCTACCTATTTCTGTAATTTTTTTTTGTTTTGTGCGACCAGAAAAACTCGGGACATTTTTTAAAATAATGTTGTCGCATAGGAAAATATCATAAGAAGTAAAAAGCCCCACCCTTGGCTTTATATGGATTTTTCGTTCCCCTGTATAATAATTTTCCCAGTCAGACTGATCGAATTTATTTACAACTCTCATAATTAATATCTAATGGATTAACCCATTTATTATAAGGAATTACTGATTTATTGCAATGGATACTATTTTGACTGATGAAGATGAAAGAGTTATAATTGTAAAAAAGCCTGCTGCCAAATTCGTTGATCCGGTCTTATTTTGCAAATTAAATGTTTAATCTAAAGCAGAGGATATGTGCTCTCGGATTACCTATGTTTTACAGCCCTTTTTAAGAAATAAATGAAAGCAAATATTGTAAAAAAAGAATTTACTAATTTTAAAGTTTGCATTTTATCGGTAGGAAAACGCAAAAACGACCCCTTAAGAAATGAAGATGGATGGGTAGCAACAAAAAATACATTTGGAGTTATTGATGGCTCTGCTCCTCGTGTAGATTTAAAATTCGAAGGAAAAAGCAGTGCAAGATTTGCAACAGATGCCTTAAAAAATGTTTTACTAACCACATCTCCAAGTGTTAATGGTAAGAAATTAGTTTCGGCTATGACTGCTTTTTTTAATGAAGAAATTAATAGAATAGGTTATAAAAATCTTATTCAGCAAAACAAGGAAGCCTCTCCTGCAGCTCTATTTACTGTAGCTCGAATTGTTGAAAATCAAATTATAATTACTGCGATTGGAGATGTTTCCTGCAGGATAAATAGTAAGGTAATTCATAAAGATAATTTTAAATCAGAAGATTTGATGATGAAAAAAAGAATTTTGGCAATGAAAAATGCTAAAAAGAAAAATCCCAGTATTTTGGATGAAGAATTAATTCGGATTGGTCACCAGGCAATAACGCAAGATTTAATATGTCAAGTGAATAATTATTTTAACAAGCCAGATATTGATTTGGGACTTGGCATTATTGACGGAAATGAAGTTCCGGAAAAATTTATAAAAAAGTACGTATGCAATTTAAAGAGCATTAAAACATTAGAGTTGTTCTCCGATGGGTATCATATTTTACCGCATTCTCCGAAGATTAATTTATGGGAAGAGAAATTTTTCGAAGGAGAAAAAGAAGATCCCCTTAGATGGAAAAAATATCCGTCTGTTAAAGCATCTTCTTCTAACCAGTTCTCGGATGACAGAACTGTTTTAATTGTTGATTTCAAAAACTAATAAAAAAATGAAAAAATCAAAAGCAATGTTAATAATTATATGTTTATTTTTGTTTATTATTCCTTTATTCTGGTTAAAGCCGGGGGAAATGGATTTGGGTGGAGATTCAACCAGACTTTACTATTATGATCCACAATCTTACATAATTAACGCTGTTTTATATCCGCTATTAGGCAATACTACCGGAGAAATACAATATGGTACATATTCTCAACTTCCGCATATGCTTTTGTTGTTATTTCTCAAACCCTTGCTAGGTTCTACCCTTTTGATAACACTATTTAATAGTCTAAAGCTTAGCATTGGTTTTCTCGCTACATATGGGATTTTAAAGGAAATAATTTCTAAAAGCGCTATTGATGCTAATCGTAAAAGGATTGTGGAAATATCAGCAATATTGGGTGGACTTTTCTATATCTTTTCAAGGCATTTGGTGGCTAATTATAATATGGCTCTTCTTTATCATAATCAGGTATTTTTAAATCCTCTTATGTTTTACCTGTTCCTTAAATATTTTCTTACTTTACGCAAACAGTATCTATGGTTTGCGCTTTTATTAAGTTTTTTATTTGCCCCGAGTTTCGCGTTAATTTCAGCTCCGGCATTTTTTTCCTTTTTTCCAATCTCACTGATATTTTTATTTTTTTATATTAAGTTTATTAGAAAACAGAAAATAAAAGTTGGATTACTACTTGCGACAGTTTTAATTTTTATCGGGCTTAATGCTTTTCATGTAATACCACAGGTTTATGATGTATTCAGTCCAGGCAACCCGATACATACTACGGTTTTTAACCAGCAAGATGATGTTGTGCGGAATCATTTTTACGGCATCCTTGCAATTTCACAACCTGTAATTAATATCTTTCTTCCCTCATGGGAAAAAGGACTCGAAATCCTATCTCTTATAACGCCTCTGATTCTCGTTATAGGTTTAATTTTTAACAAATATAGGAATAAAACAATCCTTCTTACGGCAATCTTTTTTTTAATCACTTATTTTTTAGTATCAGCGAGGATAACATGGACGGGAATACAATTCTATCTTTCTCTCTTTTATATTCCGGGTTTTGCAATGTTTCGTAATTTTTCCGGAGTTTTTGCGTATGTTTACTCATTTTTCTATGCACTCCTATTTGGTCAAGCGCTTTTTTTCATCTTTTCAAAGCTAAAACTTATCAAGATAAAAATATTAGCTTTATTTATTGCAGTAGTAATAGTTTCATCTTCCTGGCAGCTAATTAACGGAGAATTAGTAAACCAGACACTTACCAGATCAAATAACGTAAAATCATTCATGGTTATGGATCCCAAGTATGAGGAGACACTTGCCTTCTTTAGGAATTTTAAGAGTAATGGAAGAATACTTACGTTGCCATTTACAGACTCCAGTCATCAAGTGATTCATGGAGCAAATAACGGAGCCTATGTCGGCGCTTCTCCAATCGCTTTTTTAGCCGGGAAAAATGATCTTAGCGGTTATCCTCTTATATTGCCATACAGTGAAAGCTTTTGGGAATTATCTAAAGAAGCAAATTTCGATTCGATAAAAAAACTACTTGGTTTACTCGATATTCAATATATATTTCATAACAATGATCCCAAAGTGTATGATGCCACTTTTCCTGATTATCCGTATTCGCCGGATTATGTCCGTAAATACATGCCGGCGAATCAAGAAGAATATAAAGAATATGTTAAAAAACTTACTACAGGGAAAATTTTTGAAAAAGGCACATATAATTTATATAAAGTTGATGAAAAGTATTTTTTGCCCCGTTTTTATATACCCAGTCAAACTGTCCTGTATAAGGATGATCCTAATTTAAGTGTATATGCTAAGTCAAAAGCATTCCTATTGGATCAAGAAACTGCTAATGAGGTGCGAGTTATGTATGCCAAAGAAAAAGTGTGTAGCAATGTTTCCCTAGAGGAGATGTGTAGTGGAAAAGTTATGAAAAGTCTTCCAAAAATTACCTTTGAAAAAATAAATAATATAAGATATAAAGTGAGAGTTTTCGGCGCTAAAGATTCCTATACATTGGTATTTTTGAATCAGTTTCATCAAGACTGGAAACTTATTGATCTGGAAAAAGAAAACAATATGGCTTGGTCAAAAGTAGTGAGGATAATTGCAAATAAGGCAAGTATAATAATCAAGACTTTTATTAAAGAGCCGGAAAATAATAATACAAAGCTTGCAAATTATTTTAACGGCGATATAAGTGAAAAAGCTGGTGCAAATAATTTCTTAAGCCCATCGACTTTTAATACATGGGGAAAAGTAGCAATTGCCAACAAGAGGCATTTTCAAGTTAATGGCTACGCAAATGCTTGGTATATTATCCCAAGTGACATGCAAAATAGAGAAAACTACGAATTGATTATAGAAGTAAGCGGACAAAAAGTTTTTTTTATATCCATGCTCATTTCTTCTGTTTCGTTACTAGGGTTTATAGTTTGGGGACTTAAACTTTTTCTTACAAGGAATAAAGGAATGGATTATGAAAAATAGAAAATGTATCATATGCGGTTCTTCCGATTTTATTAGTCTATATTTAACACATGATAGGATGTTTGATATCTCAGGAGAATACAGGGTTAAAAAATGTAAAAAATGTTTATTATTATTTATAGATCCACAGCCAACTGCAGCTGCTCTAAATCAGCATTATCCGAGCAAAAAATATTATTCATATACTGTTTCTCAAAAGAGAAATGTTTTTGGAGTTTTACGCAGTTATCTTGTAAAAAATTATTATAAACCTAATCTTATAGCAAGTATTTTTTCAAAATTAGTGAAAAATGTTCCGGCAATGCCCTCTTACAAAAAAAATGGCAAAATACTTGATATTGGCTGTGGGACGGGCGATACCCTCATCCTCTTACAAGAGCTTGGGTGGGAAGCATACGGGATAGAAATAGATAACAATGCGGTAAAAACAGCTCGGAAACGGGGATTAACCCGTGTGCAACTCGGAACGCATAAAGACATTTTTAAATTTCCGGATAATTACTTTGATTCCATAAGACTTTACCATGTGATAGAGCACTTAGATGATCCGCTAACATGCCTTGAACTTATTCATAAAAAATTAAAGCGAGATGGAGAGTTAATTCTCGGAACCCCGAATTATTCAAGTTTAACAAGCAAGATCTTTGGGAAATATTGGTACAATCTTGATATCCCAAGACATGAATTTGTATTTTCTCCAAGGAATCTACAGGAATTAGTTAAGAAATCAGGCTTTAAAATTGGAGAAACCGAATTTTGCTCGGCTGGGGGAGTAATAGGGAGCATGCAATACATAATTGACGCATTACATATTACAAAAATTAAATTACAAAATAAATTTTGGATTTTTCTCTTTTTTTATCCAATCGAATGGTTTTTAGATAAAATAAAAATAGGCGATATATTCATTCTTCGAGCCTCTAAATTAAATAAAATAGATCTTGTGATATAATCCATTTTTATGCAAATAGATACATATAAACAATTTATTAAAAACAATTTTTCTTATCTTAAAAACTACAAATCGTCCATGTTAATTGTAATAGTGCTAATTATAATGATTGATATTTTTTTTTCGAATACAAAATCAGATGTTATTGTCTTTGGAGTTCTTGGTTTATATTTATTTTCCATAAATTTCTACAAACTTAAAGCTAAGACAGCGTTTTCGATATGCCTTTTCATTTTGGGGGCATTTTCTATTCAGTTTATTTTTAGTAGTACTTCCGATCATACTGAAGAAGCAGCAGTTTGGCTATTTTTATTTTTATTTACAGGTATTATTCAAGGGTTATGGCAATTACAAAATGAAAAAAGCTAACATACTGGTTTTTATTATAGCGACTTTTCTTTTTTTTATTCCTTTCTTTTGGCTTAAGCCTGGGGAAATGAATCTGGGGGGAGATTCCGGAAGATTATATTTTTATGATCCCTTTTCCTACTTAAATAATACGATACTTTACAGTTTTTCCTCATCAGGAACAGGATCTGAAAATTTTGGTTATCCCCCCTTCTTCTTTATGTTTCTTTTAATTGTATTTAAATTAATTTTTTCTTCACCAACAATAATAATAGATATTTTTAATGGAATAGTATTAAGCTGCGCATTTTTATCCATATATTTTATCGTCCGAGAGCTTTTGGATAATTTAAAGAAACCAATAAGAGAATTTATTGTCGTTTGCTCATCGATTATGGCAGGATTTTTATATATATTTTCTCAACTGTCTATATATAGCGGTTGGGAGAATCCCATTCTTTCTCATAATCAAATTTTTCTTAATCCCCTTATTTTTTTACTGCTTTTAAAGTACTTTATAACCCGGAAAAAATTATATATGTCTGCTGCAGTCTTAATAAGCGTAATTTTCGCGGCGAATTTTTCTTTTCAAGGCGCGCCTACTTTTTTTGCATTCTATCCCCTATCGCTTACTTTTTTAGTCTGCTATGTAAAGTTTATTAGGAAATTATCGATTTCGTTTAAGGGATTAATTTTTGGGATCGTCTTACTCCTATTTGCTCATTCCTTTCATTTAATTCCGGAGATAGCTAGTTTATTTTCTTTTGGATCATCGCTTAACAAAGCTGTTTTTATTAAGGAAGGAGAGAGTAGTCGTATGGGGCTTGCATATTTTATTGGTGTGGCATCGAGCGTTAAAGTAAGTCTAATCTGGCTTAGCGCTGCGCAATTTCAACATAAGCTTATATTCTCTATTCTTCTTATATTTCCTATCACTTTTATTCTGGGATTTTATTTTAACAAAGGGAAAACACTTCTTTTAACAGGAGTATTTTTTCTGGTCGCGATGTTTTTTACCTCGGCAAATATTACAGATACTGGGTTTTTTCTGTATAAACAGCTATTTAAAATTCCGGGGTTTTCTATGTTTCGTAATTATCATGGCCAGTGGTTGCATGTATATTTATTCTTTTATGTACTAGTTTTTGGACAAACATTTGCTATTATCACCAGTAAGCTTTCGCGTCGCTTGTTTTTTATCTTTATTTTTGTTTTTACTCTCGTTATTTTGGGATTTGGTATGCCACTCATTACTGGAGTTGCTTCAATAGTGACGCATAAGGAAAATAACATACGCTATGTTTTTCGCATGGATCCGATATACGAAAAAGTTTTAGATTACTTTAAGAAATATTCTGTGGATGGAAAAACAATATCTTTTCCCCTTACTGCTCCCGGTTTCCAAATCTTTCAAGGCAAAGACGGGGGTGTCTATCAAGGACTACAAACTATCTCATATCTGACTGGAAAAAGCAATTTCAGTGGATATGAAACACTAAAGCCTTTTAATGAAATTTTTTTCCAAGCGATGTACAATAAAAATTTTGAGACATTAAAGAAAATACTCTCAGTTTTAAGTATCCATTATATTTTTTATAATTCAGACCCCTATATTTATTCTGATAATTTTCAAGCATATTTATATAATTATATTTCTAAATTTTCGCCAAAAGACCAGGCTGAATATAAAAAGTTTATTGAAAACATTACTATGGACAAAAGAATTGATTTTGGAAAAAACTATCATATTTATTTTCCGAATGCCGATATGTATCTTCCGCATATATTTGTGGCAACAGAAACACTTTATACCAATAATCAAATTGCTCTTGCGCTAGACAGTGATTTTAGAAATGAATTACGCGCAGTGCCTGTTCCTATGCAAAATACGATTGATTATACAAAGAAAACGGTATTATATGCAGAGCCAGAAGATCTATTTTCTAAGATTATTAATAATAGTCATCTTCATCATCATGAGCCATTTATAAGTGTTGCAATGAATAATCCATTATATATTTTCATACCATTAAGGGAAAAACTTTCGCTATTCTTAAAAAGAAATAATCCTGACGACTATGTTGATTTAAGCCTGTACTTAATTGCAAAAAGAATTCTCGAATCTATAGAATTCAGCAGGAAATTGCCATTACACAGCGAATGGCAGCAGGAGCCAAGATTTTGGGAAGTTTATAAATGGAGATCATACAATAGCTGGGATGCAAGCATGGCACGGTACGAAAAGCAGGTAGACCGCTTACTTAGTTGGATTGATAACTTAAATATGGAACGGCTGCAGCAAGAGGCATATAAGATAAAACTAAACGAACAGATTTTCCAACATCAAGTAGTCTTGTTAAGAGCAATGAGAGATTTCAACAGGAGTGATGAAGAGAAGGAATATGTACTTTCGCTTATAGATAAAAGCTTCAATAGCATATTCCAAAAAATAAATATTCCATTGCATGATGTAAATCAATACATATATAATTTGCCGGCGTATCAATATCAACAAGGTAATTACGAAGTGTATCTAAGAGGTATTCCGGGGGATTCGGAAAACCTTACTCTGAAAATAGAAAATGAAGTTATAGAGACTAGGAGAACAAGCGCAGAGAATAATATTATTAAATTCAAAAATTACTTTATCAACAGCCAAGCTGACAGAAAAATTAGCTTAGATTTGCCCCCCGATAATCTTGTAGCAGGAGAAAAATGGAAAAGCACAGGGTCTGTAGTAGACGTTAATAATACAACGATTCTATCGGTAAGTAACAAAATCGGTGAAAATACAAAGGGCTTAGCGATAACTATACCTAAACTTAGTAAGAAAAATAAATATTTTATTACTTTTGATTACAAAACCACAAATGATAATTTTCTTGTATCTTTGTATGATGGGGAAAAAATAAATAACGCCGTCAAAAATAATACATATAAAAAACTTTTTGAAAAAGTTTTAAAATCTTCAACTTGGAAGACGCATCAATCTCTTTTTGATACTAATGATTGGGCAGATGAAGGATTCTTGCAAATAATTCCTTTTTCCTCGAATGATAATAGTAAAATGTACATAAAGAATCTAAAAATTACCCAGTTCAGTTATCCGGAAGTTATCTTTAAAAAAATTATTGACCAAGATAAAAAGCAAACATTGCCTAAAATCACTTTTACAAAAATAAATTCAACAAAGTATAAAGTAAAAGTTACAGACGCAATCAATCCTTATTCCCTAGTATTCCTGGAAACTTTTAGTGAAAATTGGAAGCTGTTTGATCCAGAAAAAAATACAGAATCAATACGAGGATATTTTTCTCGATTTTTAGGTTTCATAAGCAAAAAAATAGTTGGTATTTTTATAAAAAAAGATATAAATATGCAAATAATCACAAGCTATTTTAATGGAGATGTTAAGGAGGGAAAGCACACGAATACCTTTTTGGCCATTGATACTTTTGAAACATGGGGTAAAGAGGCTATTGCAGATGCGCGGCATTATGAGTCCTTTGGTTATGCAAATTCATGGGCGATAAATCCAGAAGACATAAATGGAAAAAAAGATTATACTCTGATTCTTGAGTATATACCTCAAAAGAAATTTTATTTCGCATTATTCTTATCGTTGCTTACGCTTTTCTGTATAATATCATATATTGTAAAAATAATAATTTTTAAGAAATGAAGACAGTACCTTTCTTCATAACAATTCTTATTATAGTCACTATCTTTAAGAATTGGCTTACAGCTCCTTTTATTACTGCCAGTGATTTTCCGTATTTCTTCAATGAAACGATTGCTCGATGGTCGATAACTATTCCTTCATGGGACACCACACAAGGTAATGGTTTTGGCGGGGAACATATTTTATATGCCCTGGATAGCTATATGTATTTTCTTGGGGAACTTATGGTTAACCGGATTGGATTACCGTGGGAGGCTGTATATAAATTTTTTGTTTTTGGTCTTTTTATTATTCTTTCAGGATATTCAAGTATCTACTTGTTAAAAAAAACTTTAGAAAAACCTTGCATGCTTCAAATGATTATCAATGTACTGCTGTTTTTAGCAAATACCTATATTCTTATGATTACAGGAGGTGGGCAAATGGGAGTAGCTTTAGCTTACTCTATAGCGCCTCTAGTACTTGCTCGGTTCATCATGATAATTCAAAATTCAGACTTTGCTATCCAAGGAGTGAAATTTAGAATAAAACAGGTATTATTGGCAAGTTTTGCTCTAGCGGTGCAGATTATGTTTGATGCGCGGCTTGCTCTACTTACCCTAGTTGTTGCGCTGGCATATCTATTCTTTTTCATCTTTACAAGTCAATTAAACAAAAAAATAATAATAGAAAAAATTGTAGCTTTTTTTAGTGCAATTTTTTTGGCTCTTTTATTTCATCTTGCATGGATTTTGCCGACAATTTTTTCAAGAACAGATGTTTTTGGAGGGTTGACAAAAAATAATAGCGAAGAAGCGTTGAGCAAAGCGTTTGAATTTTTCTCCTTTGCGCAATTTTCGCAAACATTCTCTTTTCTTCATCCAAACTGGCCTGAGAATATTTTTGGAAAGGTATATTTTATGAGACCTGAATTTCTTATTTTACCAATACTTGCATTCTCCTCCTTATTTTTTATTAGAAAAAATAATAAAATAATTATATTTTTTGCGCTGGTTGGACTTATTGGAGCATTTCTTGCAAAGGGAGCAAAGCCTCCTTTTGAGGAAATAAATGTATGGATTATTATGCATATGCCTGCATCGGAAATCTTTCGTGACTCCACGAAATTTTATTTATTTATTGCTTTATCGTACAGTATATTGATACCTTTTAGCGTACATAATATTTATTATTTCCTTAAAACAAAGTTCAATTATTTACCTAGTACATTTTTGTTTTTTGTTTTTTTATTTTTACTTTTTCTGATTCGTCCTATTTTTCTTAATGAGCTTTGGGGGACATTCAAGCAATACGAGATGCAAAGAGAATATGTGGAATTAAAAAATTTCCTTGTTGAGAAACCTACTTTTTTCCGAACTCTTTGGTTACCTACGCAACACAGATTTAATTTTTATAGTCTTGTTCATCCGGCTATTTCGGCAAAAGAATTATTTACAGCAACAAATTCCGCCGGAATAATTACGCAGATGCATGATGAAAAAACCAAAAATCGCCTTGTCAGTTTAGCGATACAGTATATCGTTGTTCCTTACGATTCTTTTGGGGAAATATTTGTAAGAGATAGAAAATACAATGAAAAGGAATATGAGGATACCCTAGAAGACCTTAAAAAAATTTCTTGGTTAAAAAAACTAGAAGGATTTGGAAAGATAGGTGTTTATAATATCACTCAAAAAGCAAGCGATCATTTCAGACTGTATGGAGAGGGAAATATTTCCTATGAGATGAAAAAGCCCGACAGGTATAATATTAATATTTCTGCATCGAAACCTTTGAAATTAATTTTTGTAGAAAATTATAGTCCATATTGGATTGCAAAGATAAATAATAATGAAATAAAAAGCGAGAAAACAGAAGACAATCTTAACAGTTTTGCTATAGAGAAACCCGGAAGTTATAGCGGAAAGATTTATTTTTCCAAACAGGATATGTATAATTATGGAAAAATAGCATCATTGGTTATGTTGGTAATATTTACAATAAGTTATTTTGTATTATAATAAAAAGTACCAAACAAAAAGATATGAAAACTAATCATAAAGATTTATGATTTTAGTTTAACCCCTATTCCATAAAGAGCGCAATGAAGTGCCGCAGTTCCGCTATTTACAGCAACTGCGTATTTTGTGCCACAATACTTTGCAATTTCTTCCTCAAATTTCTCAACAAGAATTCCTTGTGGGAGAAAGCCGCTTTTAAGAACTTTAACCACCAACTCAATTGCCTCTTTTTCTATATTTGGTTTAGAGATTTCAATTACCTTTTTCATTAAATTAAGCTAGTTGCTCGGAGGATATTATATGTCACTCCGCAATCATTTTGCAAAAAGTAGTATATACATACCGTAGCTATATTTTTTTGTTCTGCTATTTCTATATTGACCATCTTATCCAACCACAGCTATACTTTTCTTTTTATCCATATGCTATAATAATTTGATTACTCGACAATCCTAGACCTTATAATAACTATAGATACTTTAATGTACTTAATCAAATTAATCAAACAATTAAATCCTACATTTCATGAATAAAGCATCTATTAAAAACAAAGAACTTTCTAGAATGATGGATACATTGAATTCAGCGCCCAAAATATATGTGCCTTCCGATTTCTGGCAAATGTTAAATGCTGTTCATATAAATAAACTTGATGCAGGTGGGTTTGATTCTTTTAAACGGTCTATTAATAAAGCGTATTTTAATTGGGAAATATCAGGAATTTTTCTCCATCAGTTACAAATTTTTTTTTCCGAAATTTATCGTGGAAATATATGGCCGATAGTAAAAAGTAAATTTATTGATAAAAACTTTTCAGGGAGAGTATTTGTTAAGTTTGAATTCTTATCAAGACTTATCTATAAAGTATATGTCGCATATCTCTATGATTATGTAAGTAGGATTGATCGTCTTGAGTTGCTTAAAAAAATTTCCGAACCACTTCTTGGAGAACCTTTCTTAGTTAAGTATCGTAATAGGTTTATCTCTCAAGACCTCTGCAATTCTGTACATGAGTTTTATAGCATTACGAAAGAAATTAATCTGGACAAAAAACTTGAAATAGCAGAGATAGGTGCGGGATATGGCAGGTTAACATATGTTTTTCTCAAAGCGTTGCCAAAAACAAGTTACTGCATTATTGACATTCCGCCTGCTTTATATATTTCTCAAGAATATCTTCGAAGAATATTTCCAAAAGAAAAAATATTTTTGTTTCGCCCATTTAAGAATTTTAAAGAAATAGAACAGGAATTTAGGGATGCAAGAATTAAATTTCTTCTGCCACATCAAATTGAATATCTGCCAAAAAACTATTTTGATATTATGATAAATATCAGCTCTCTTCATGAAATGCGTAGAGACCAGATCAATAATTACGTAAAGCAAGAGAATCGCTTAACTCGAGGATTTATGTATTTAAAACAGTGGAAAAAAGCCAGAACGAAAGACAATAACTTTATAGAAGAACATGAATATTCTATTCCTGCAAGATGGCAAAAAATCTATCATCATACGCATCCAATTCAGAATCTATTTTTCGAAGCATTATACGCAACTAGATGATCATGCATAATCTGTTTTATTCTTTTTTTATAATTCTTGCATTGTCTATAGTCTTTTTGATAACCCAATTTACAAAAAATTACTATTTTATTGTCCTCTCCGAAAAGTCCAATACGTTAACCCTAATAAGTTTCTATGTTATCGTTATTGGAGGATTTATATTTAGTGTTGGATTATTGTTTTTCCGGCGATGGATATACATAAAAAAAAAGAAACTTCTCATGTTTCTTAGCATCTTCTTTCTAGGCATTATCTTTATTGAAATATTTCTTCATATCACCTATAAACGCCCAATGCGTTTTTCTCCGCATCAATATTTAAATTATATCGGTACACCAAACTACCGAAGCGCCAATGGATTGAATATTCATAACAGCCTTGGTATGCGCGGGCCGGAAATAATAATGCCAAAACCAGCAGGCAGAATCAGGATTGCAATTTTAGGTGGTTCTACTGTATATGAAGAATTCATACAGGATTGGAAGCAAGATTTTGCAAGACAATTCGAACGCGAACTTAAAAAAGCATATCTGAACAAGGATATAGAAGTTGTAAATGCCGGTTTGCCAGGTTGGGATTCATGGGAAGATCTTATTAACCTGGAATTTAGACTCATCGACCTAGACCTTGATGTTATTATTGTTTACGAGGGGGTAAATGATGTTCATGCTCGGTTTGTGAAACCAGATTCTTATAAGGCGGACAATTCCGGAAATAAAAGCCAATGGGCAAGAAAACCATGTTTGGTTTTATTATGCCTTAAAACAGTTCAGTTAATCACCGGATTTGATCCATATAATTTTGATTTCGGCACTCCTACCTATACACACCCCGCAACAAATGATTACAATGTAATTCTAGGTATGACGCCTATGGAAGCTTTAGAAAAAAATCTTCCTATTTATTTTGAAAGAAACCTGCGTAATATTATTGCAGTTGCTCGTGAAAATGGTATTGCCGTACTCCTTTCAACCTGGGCATGGAGCGATCAATTGCAGGATTATGCTGCAACCGCACATTATCAGAAAGGGTTTCGGGAACTTAATGAGGTAGCCAAAAAAGTGGGACAAATGAAGGATGTTCCCTTATACGATTTTGCCTTTGAAATGCCAAAAAATAAAAAATACTGGGCTGATGGTCCGCACAATAATTTAGCGGGTGTAACGTTAAAAGCAAAATTATTCGCAAGTTATATTGTAAAAACTAATTTCTTTGATAATATTGAAACCGACAAAGAGAAAGAAGAATCTCTATGAAAGCATCAGTTTTATTGCGTATACTTAGGCAATTTTTAAAAAAGATTGCACGAATACAAACATTCCTTCTTCTAACAGTGTTGTATTTTATGTTTCTTCCCTTTTTTGCGTTACTTTTCAAAATTTTTAAAGGAAAAATATACAATAATAAAGGCATGTGGATATCGTGGAAGTTTAAAGCAGAAACAATCGGCGATCTTAAAAAACAATTTTAATGAATATTTTAGGAATTTCTTGTTTTTATCATGAGTCGGCAGCTGCACTTATTCGTGATGGTGAGATTGTTGCTTCAGGGGCGCTTGAGCGATTTTCGAGAAAAAAACATGACGCATCCTTTCCGCAGGAGGTTATCGACTTTTGTCTTAAAGAGGGAAATATTAGCGTTGATAATCTTGATTATGTTGTTTTTTACGAAAAGCCATTTCCTAAATTTGAGCGTAATCTCATTATGTCACTTAAATACTTTCCAAAATCGCATTTGCTTTTTGTCGATGCGATGAAAAATTTTCTTACCGAAAAATTGTGGATTAAATCTATTATCGCATCAAAACTCAATATGAATCCTGAAAGAATCCTCTTTATTCCGCATCATATTTCACATGCGGCCGCATCTTATTTCACATCTCCATTTGATAACGCAGCATTTCTTACGCTTGACGGCGTTGGTGAATGGACATCGAGTTGTTGGGGTGAAGCATCACAAAACAAACTCTATCCCAAGCAAGAAATTAGATTTCCGAACTCTGTCGGACTTATTTATGCGACATTTACTGCTTTTTGCGGATTTGAAGTCAACGATGGTGAGTACAAATTAATGGGAATGGCAGGTTATGGAAAACCAATTCATATAGATAAAATAAAAAAATTGTATAAACAGTATAGCGATGGGTCCATAGCGTTAAATCTTGAGTATTTTGCTTTTCATTGGTCTCCACAAAAAATGTATACCAGTAAATTCCAAGCGTTATTTAAAGAACTTAATCCTGCAGATATTGCCGCAAGCATCCAAGCATGCACAGAGGAAATTGTATTTATAATG